>MDTC01002626.1_pt1 | contig 111877 bp, 80 predicted proteins | sample 811181 | NCBI WGS metagenome assembly MDTC01 (sample SAMN05326644, study PRJNA326480) | marine metagenome | isolation source: seawater | place: Pacific Ocean: North | collected 2011
CACGAGCACTTTTACTCAAATGTCATGCAGTATTGCGTTTGTTTTACTCAAAAAACGGGTAGGATTTGACCCAACCCCCCTCGGCACGAGCACCATGTCGTTTTTTTCAGTTCTAAGAGGTCACTGCGTTTTTAAAATTGGATGATTAGCAGAAGTGCTCGAGACCCTCACGAGCACCAATCGTGCGTACATATTGAAGCGAAAAGGGCGTGTAATTCTGTGGTCCAAATTGATTTTTGTCAGAGTTCATCAGCAAAAATCAGACAACAGAATTGAACCTCTATGAGTCAGATGCCGACTCAAGATGAGAATCATGTTGGAGGCATTCTGAAATCAATCATCATCAGTGTCAAACATCGTAAGCGTCTTCGATGCTTCAATTGCACGATTATCGAGTTCAGCACGCTCATCCTTTGACAAGGTTGTATCGCGTAGCTGTTCTTGAATAGATTCAAGCTCTTCTCGAGCATCATCACGCTGTTGACGAAGCATGCGATCTTCACGTGACATCTGTCGCTTGGCGGCACGCTGTTTGGTTTCCTTTGACTGGATTTGCTGTGTGAGCATTTCGTCTTCATCTCCAGCAAGTTCGACGCTAGTTGGGAATGGAATTCGGATGTGTTCCTTCTCAAATCTCTCATCGAGTGACTTCAACAACCAGTCTCTTGTGACCCATTCATCGCTGTAATCTGCGACCCATGTGTACAATCTTAGAACTTTAGCAAAGTCACCTAATTCAACCAGCAAGACTCGAGGTTCAGGCGAATCTATCGTGTAAGGACAATCCCGAGCAAGTTCAAGCATGATGACTTTAACGTGGTCGATACTTTCTCGATAGTCAACCCCAACATCGATCACAACTGAGATTCTGCGAGCGATTCCATCACCGCCACCACGTGCATGGTTCACTAAAGTAGACGAGATGAGTGTATTGTTTGGAATAACAACCAATTTTTCATCTCGGTCGAGAACCTTGGTTGAAAGAATGCCCATAGAGATTACAGTTCCAATCATACCTTCCACCTCGATTCGGTCACCAACTTCAAACGGTCGATCTACTGCGAGCATGAATGAATTGACTATGTTTCCAAGAGTTTGTTGTACAGCCAAACCAATAATCAAAGAGAATACCGCTAAAGACGCAAACAATCCTAAGAGTTCAATGTCCAATTCGCTGAGGGCTAAATTTAACCCGACAAAATAAGTCACACCTCGAAGAAAGAAAACAATTAGAGGGTTTCCGCCAGAGACTGTCACGCTTGATTTGGCTGAAAAACGACCAAGAATGACTGGCAATAAATGTTTGATACCAGTACTTAGAATCGAAGTAGTGGTTAGAATGTAGATTACGCTGAAGAGAGGGTATAGGGATTCTAGGAATTCCTGCTCTGATTCGATAACCCAGTATAGTGACAGTTGAGTACCAGCTGCTATTACAAAAAAGTAAAGTCTGTTTGAAAGCGGTTGAAGGAGTGCATCATCCCATTTAGCCTTCGAGCGCGTCACCAAGTTTTTGAACGGACGAAGGATAAAATATTTGCATACGAGCAAGGCAAAAACGAGTGCTCCTAAGCAAACTCCGACTTTAGGGAGGGTCCCCAAACTATCTATTTGGTCCCAATACTCCTCGACGGTACTCATTGGCCTCAAATCTCCGCAGGAACACGAGTTTAGAAACTTAGCGGTGTAAAATTCCAACCGATAAATAATGGTGAACATTGAAATACCGCACCCCTTAGCCTTTCATGATTGGAATGGTCTCGAACGAAGGGCTACGCTATTTCCAAGTTCAAATTACAACTGAACAGGGCTCAAAAATGCCCGGCATCTCTATTCTTGACCACTTTAGTAAGGTTGAAATCATCACATCGGTCGATACATCGAAATGGCCAGCCACATATCTTTGCTTAATCACCTACGAAGACGAGAATATATTCGAAGGGGGATTAAATCTCGATCTAAGTTTTCAAATCGAAAAAATTGTACTTCAATTCCAGTACCATGCATACATCGTTGCTCGAGTAACTGGCCCGATAATGACCATGGTACAGGCAGTGGAAAACTGTTGGTTAACCACGCCAACAAGCCTTACTCGTGACCAAGGCTTATTCATGACCGTTCAAGGCACCCCAAAGGCACTCAAAGAGGCTCGGGACGAACTGCAACGCATTATTCCAGAAGTACTCAAAATGCGCATTAGTAAGACCATTGCTGCAGATTGGATTAGTGCACCTAAACTCCCAAAGCGAAGACATGAAGTCATGCGCACTGCTGTTGAATTAGGCTACTACTCAACACCTAGAAAATGTACTCAGCGTGACATTGCTGATCATCTCGGGATTCGTCAAGGAACCGTAGCAGAACACCTTCAATCTGCCGAAGGAATCATCATACAATCATGGTTCCAACAAACATCGGATTCAACCTTGGAATGAGAGTATTAAACCAATTAGAATCACCAAAAATCCAAGCATTGTGAAGGTGATTCGAACAAAAGATTTTTGTCTAAGTTTTAATTGAATTCGGGCTCCAAAAAAAGTCCAACACATCATTCCAATGATTCCACCGGGAATCGTAAATGCTGTGACTAAAAGAATCCCAGACAATCCACCACCAAAATCTTGCAAAACCGTAGACATTACTGTGAAAACCATAAACCATTCTTTCCCGTTAATAAACTGCATCACTACACCTGTTTTTGGACCTAAACGTGGTATTGATTCTGGTAATTCATGCACTCTATTTGACCATCCCAAAGCGATAATGCCTAATCCGAGCAATGTCATAAAAACAAGACCTACCACATTGAGTATGTCTGCGAATTGCCCATTACTTGAAAAGTAATCAACGGTCATTCCACTAACCAATTGAACAATAAAAAAACCTACAGCCATGCCACTAATCAATGGAATATTCGACCTCCAGCCATGGATTGCAGAGTGTACTGTACAGGTAATATTGTTTGGACCTGGACTTATGAGTCCAACAAGTAGTAACAGCAGTAGCCAGCCCAAGGCTTCCAAAAACATGAACTTTCTAAAACTCTCGAGTATCTAATCATTGGCATGTAATTCAAGCGAGTGTACCGTTTTTATAATCAAGTAACGCCTGTTGAATCTCCTGCCGAGTATTCATTACAAAGGGGCCATAACGGGCAATTGGCTCGTTTATCTCAGGCCCGCCAAGAATCAAGAATTCCGCATCAGAGTCAATTGCTGTCATGACGATTTCATCACCATCTGTTAACACTCCGAGTTGGCCGTCATGAACCGGTTTATCGTTCACATGAACTGTGCCCCCGAACACATAGAGCATAGCATTGAGTCCTTTTTCAACCGGTTGAACATGCGTACCACCCTGTTGAATTTTCATGTGGATGTATGTAATAGGAATCACCGTATCAATTACTGCCTCTACTCCCAGCGCAGAACCGGCAATAACATTAGCCCAAACTTTGCCGTCAGCGGAAGTTGCCTTAGGTATCTGCGATGAATTGATATCTTGATATCTTGGTTCCATCATTTTATTCTCTGCTGGTAGATTTACCCAGATTTGGAAACCATGCGAAACACCTCCGGATTTGAGAAAATCCTCCTGCGGAAGTTCCGAATGTATAATGCCTTTTCCAGCAGTCATCCACTGGACATCTCCTGGATTCAAATCACCTTTATTTCCAGCACTATCTTCGTGCTGCATCGCTCCTTGAATCATGTAGGTCACTGTTTCAAAACCACGGTGCGGATGAGCTGGTGCACCTATCGCTTCCCCAGGACCCCAATGAACCGGACCCATTTCATCAAGCAACAAAAATGGGCTCATTAACGATCCCATTGCAGTGGGACGGCGTACAGGAAATCCTCCACCTTCGAGTACGGTATGCGTTGGCGCAGTCATTTTCAAGTACCTTTGCTCCATCATTGAACCACCTGTTCTATCATCGCATCTATTGCGCTTTGGTTGAAAAGTTTTGTTTTGTTGATAATGATTGAACGCCCCAAAACATTGGAGCCGAGATAGGAGAATTGCATTCGCATACCCAGAATGGCTTGCTGCCCACCACCGCCACTCACTGTAGCAAGACCAACGGTCTTTCTGTTGAACAACAATCGGAAATCTTCTGTTTGAACCGACAACCAGTTGACTAAATTAATCAATGAAGCCGGTATAAGGCCGTTATATTCCGGTGCACAAACAATCAGGGCATCCGAACCAAGTATTTCGTTCATGGCTTTCACCACAGCAGGAATTTTCCCAAGTGTTTTTTCTTTTTCAGGGGTGTAAAGAGGAATTTCTAAAGAACAGATATCAAGAACAATGCCTTGGTGGCCAAGCGCCTCTAAAGATGAATGGAAGGTTTGTGCTAACTCGAGATTCTTACCCGTTGAAGCAGCCAGGATTGTGACCTTAGACATGGCCATTCCAATATGTCATTACCTTTCAACTTGTGAGTATCGCCATGGAGATTACCATTTCATGCGATATGCAAGGATAAGTACACCAATCACTGTAGGGATGATGGCAAGCGCAAGAATAGTCATCAACAACTGGCGAACTTGAGTTTCAGATTGCTCATCTGATGTCGAAATTGAGTCTTCGCCTTCATCCTCTTCACATATTTCCAAGAACGGATTACAAGTAGGGTCGATAGCGTTATCCTCACTTTCTTCAGGGACATAGGGTTCGTATTCGGCGTCTTCAATTTGGTCATGACATCCGTCAGCATCAGTGTCGAGTAGAGGAACTGAAATCCAATCTTTCTTTCCTGAAGGACACGAATCAAACTCATCTTTGATAGAGTCTCCATCATCATCATCATCTTCAGTGGCATCTTGGCAACCATCCTGGTCGTAATCATTGACAGAATCTGAAATCCATGAAAGAATGCCACGTGAACAATCATCCATTGCATCTTCAACGCCGTCATTGTCATCATCGTTATCTTCAATTGAAGCGTCTCTGCATCCATCGCCTTCATAATCGGTTGCAGGTGTCGAAACCCAGTTCACATCGCCCAACTTACACAAATCGGTGGTGTCCAGAACGCCATCGTTATCGTCGTCTTCATCTTCTGTAAAGTCTGCACAACCATCAGAATCATAGTCAGTATCGCTAGAACTTACCCAGAAGGTTTCCCCAGTAGCACACTTATCTGAACTGTCAAGAATGTAGTCATTATCATCGTCTTGGTCTTCACCACTGTCTTGACATCCATCATTATCATGGTCGGTTGAGGCTGAAGAAGTCCATTTCAAATCTCCTTTTGGACAGGAGTCAAATACATCCTCAAGCCCATCTCCGTCTGAATCCAAATCCTCTTTGTTATCGTGGCAACCATCAGCATCATGATCTTGGCCTGAAGAAAGAGAATCCCAATCGGTTTCGCCAAGTGGGCATTCGTCTTCGGTATCTTCGCGCTTGTCATTGTCATCATCAAGGTCTTCGGTCGAATCACGGCATCCGTCGCCATCATGGTCTGTGCCAGGAGAGGAAATCCAACTTAGCTCTCCTTTTGGACAAATATCTTTCCAATCGTCTGCACCATCATTGTCATCATCCGAATCTTCGGTTGCGTCTTGGCATCCATCGGAATCGTAATCGTTTTCTTCAGTCGAGTTCCAATCGAGATTACCTCTCGCGCAGACATCATCAATATCAAGAACGCCATCATTGTCATCGTCTGGGTCTTCAACATCTGGGTCATAACAACCATCGTTATCATAATCTACATTCGGGGAAGGACCTGACCAACCCATAGCACCTTTGGAACAATTATCGACGAGGTCTGCTACGTTGTCATTATCGTCGTCAGTATCCTCTGTCGAATCACGACATCCATCTGAATCATAATCTTCTGAACCTGTTGAAGTCCAATCAAGCTCACCCAAAGGACACTGGTCATTAGTGTCGGAAATTCCATCGTTGTCATCATCATCGTCCTCAATAGCATCGAGGCAACCATCGCTGTCATAATCTGTCAGATTGGATTGGTCCCAGCCGGTCTCACCACTCGGGCATCCATCATCGATGTCGATGATGTTGTCGTTATCATCATCATCATCTTCAATCGAGTCCTTGCAGCCATCTCCATCGTTATCATTAGTCTTATCAGAAATCCAACCCAACTCTCCCATAGGACAGGAGTCATCAAGGTCCAGAACTTCGTCGTTATCGTCATCCAAGTCCTCTTCTAAACCTTCATATATTTGGTCTAGACATCCATCAGAGTCATAATCGGTAAATGGTGCTGGGAGAATTGGGGGCCAGCTCCAATGTCCTCTGGGACAAAGGTCCACATCGTCAGGTACCCAATCGTTATCATCATCGATATCTTCGTTTGCATCGCGGCAACCGTCTAAGTCGTAGTCGTCAGGACGGGCCCCCGCATTCCAGCCTATTTCACCGCGAGGGCAACTGTCCTCGTTGTCGGACACTCCATCGTTATCATCATCGTTGTCTTCAGTGAGGTCGTTACAACCATCGGAATCCCAATCATTTGTTGTATTGGAGACCCAGTCAAGGTCTGCCGGCCAGCAACTGTCAAAATCATCGAGGATTGAGTCATTATCATCATCGACGTCTTCAGTTGCGTCTCTACAGCCGTCGTCATCGTAATCTGTCGTTGCGTTCGAAATCCAACCAAGTTCGCCAAGTCTACAGAGATCGCCGGAATCAGCCTTGGTATCGTTATCATCGTCCAGGTCTTCACCAGCATCGCGGCAACCATCAGAATCGTGGTCCGTCGTTGCACTTGAAACCCAGCCCAAGTCTCCTTTCTGACACACAACGTCAATCGTATCGATAATACCATCATTATCATCGTCAGGATCTTCGGTCAGGTCTCTGCAACCGTCGTTGTCGTAATCTGTTCCAACAGTTGGAGTCCAACCCATTTCGCCTTTAGAACACAAATCGATGACATCTGGAACTCCATCATTATCATCGTCAAGGTCTTCAACTGCATCTTCACATCCGTCTGAATCATAATCGGTTAGGCCATCGGAAATCCACCCAACAGTGCCGCGTTGGCAGTCGTCGTCCAAATCGGGTACAGAGTCATTATCGTCATCTAAATCTTCAGATGTCGCATCGATACATCCGTCACCGTCGTGATCGGTAAATGTCGTTGAAGTCCAACCCATCGTACCCTGAGGGCAAGTATCATTCAGGTCAATCACACCATCATTGTCATCGTCATCGTCACACGCATCGCCCTCTAAGTCTCCATCATAGTTCTCTTGACCGGGGTTAGGAACGAATTGGCAATTGTCAGGAGCATTGTCGGGGATTCCATCGTTGTCATCGTCCGGATCATTCAATCCGTCTTCACACCCGTCTCCGTCATTATCTGTAGTGGAGTTCGAAATCCACCCTACTGTGCTTGTAAGGCAACTGTCTGAATGATCGGGTACAGTATCACCGTCATCATCACCATCTTCACCCCCGTCTCGACAACCGTCACCATCATAGTCTGTAGCCGGAGATGAAGTCCATCCTAAATCGCCTCGTTCACATTGATCTTGTGCGTCGATTTTTCCATCGTTATCGTCATCAGTATCTTCCTCAGACAAACCGCCTGTTGCTGAATCAAGACATCCGTCAGAGTCCCAGTCGGTAGCTGGAGATGAATCCCAGCCAGTTTGTCCGGGAGTACAATCGTCTGATGTGTCTGAAATTCCATCTCCATCGTCATCGAGGTCTTCATCCGAATCACGACAACCATCGCCGTCATGGTCATTCAGCAGGGTAGACGTCCATCCTAAAGCACCAAGTTGGCAGTTATCGGGAACATCATCATTCACACCATCGTTATCGTCATCATCGTCACAGACATCTCCTTCGGAGTCAAAATCATGGTTTTCTTGGCCCGGATTTGGAGTTAAAGGACAATTATCACTCGCATCGGTATCTCCGTCATTGTCATCATCGATGTCTTCGGTAGAATCACGGCATCCATCGCCATCAAAATCACTACTACTGTTAGAAATCCAGCCGAGGTCACCCCTATCGCAAAGGTCGGATAAATCTACAACACCATCGTTATCGTCATCAAGATCTTCATCAGCATCTCGACAACCATCTGAGTCATAATCATTGATTGATGTTGGAGTCCAGCCTATGACTCCAGTATCACACTCGTCGTCAACGTCAGGAATTGTATCATTGTCATCATCGAGGTCCTCGGCTGAATCGTCTTTACAGCCATCCGAATCATGGTCTGTTGCCGGTGAGGAAATCCATCCAAGTTCATTGAAATTGCAATCGTCTGCAACATCATTAATTCCGTCGTTATCTGTGTCAGAATCTTCATCTGAATCTCGGCAGCCATCACCATCAAAATCATTGGCAGGCGTCGAAGTCCATCCAAGTGAACCGGTTTGGCATACGTCTGGATGAAGGTCAAGAACGCCGTCATTATCATCATCGACATCTTCTGTTGCATCCTTACAACCGTCGGAGTCATAATCAGTTAGAGCAGATGGAGTCCAACCAACATCACCATCACTACAATCGTCCAGCGCATCTGAAATTCCATCGTTATCATCATCATCATCTTCGATACTGTTGTCTTGACAGCCATCACCGTCATTATCAGTCGTTGAGCTAGATATCCAGCCTAGATCTCCAGTCTGACACTGATCTGGATGGAGGTCGAGAACGCCGTCATTATCATCATCTAGGTCTTCAGTATCATCTCGACAACCGTCAGAATCATAATCTGTTGAAGGTGATGGATTCCAGCCACCTTCACCGAGACACTGGTCAAGATTGTCTGCAATGCCATCATTGTCATCATCGGTATCTTCTAGAGAATCTTGGCAACCATCACCATCATGGTCTGTTGCCGGTGAGGAAATCCAACCGAGATCACCCTTGGCACATGCATCTGGATTTAAATCGTCAACACCATCGTTGTCATCATCTAAGTCCTCGAGTGAATCTTGACATCCATCTGAATCGTAATCCGTTGACGAACTGGAGATCCATCCCAAGTTTCCTTTATCGCAGTCGTCAAAAATGTCAACGCGCAAGTCGTTATCATCGTCGAGATCCTCGCCTGAGTCTTGACACCCGTCAGAATCATAGTCGGTTAACGGGGTAGGACTCCAACCGATGGTACCGGTTGCACAGTCGTCGTTTAGATCGGTAATGCCATCGTTATCATCATCCAAGTCTTCGCCAGAGGTATCTTTGCAACCATCCCCATCGTAGTCAGTTGACGACGAGGAAATCCATCCAGTAAGACCGGTTGCGCATAAGTCATGCGCGTCAAGAACTCCGTCGTTATCAGAATCAAAGTCTTCAGTTGCGTCTCTGCATCCGTCTTGATCGTTGTCGTTAACGACTGTTGAGGTCCAACCTGTATCCCCTCTTTTGCATGCATCAGTCGTGTCACTGATTCCATCGTTATCATCATCGGTGTCCTCAATGTCGTTGTGACAACCATCAGAATCATGGTCAGTAAGAGAAGTTGAGGTCCAGCCAACATGCCCAAGATTGCAGACATCCACACCGTCAAGTATTCCGTCATTATCATCGTCACCATCTTCCGTCGAGGCATCTCGACAGCCATCGGAATCATGGTCTGTAGTCGAAGAAGAAATCCATCCCATGTCACCTTGGTCGCAATCATCAACACCGTCTTGTACGCCATCGTTATCGTCGTCAGTATCCTCATCAGAATCCCTGCAACCATCAGAATCTCGATCATTGGCAGAAGAGGATGTCCAGCCTAATACGCCTGTATCACAGGTATCTGAGACATCAGAAACACCGTCATTATCGTCATCTGTATCTTCTACAGAGTCCTGGCATCCATCGGTGTCATGGTCGGTCATTGGATTCGAGTTCCAACCCAAATCGCCTTGAAGACAAACATCACTTGTATCAAGAACACCGTCGTTGTCATCATCATTATCTTCTGATGAATCGCGACAACCGTCAGAATCGTAATCGTTTGAAGCAGAGGAAATCCATCCAAGTTCACCCTTCTCGCAATTTTCTGAACTATCAAGAACACCGTCATTATCATCATCAAGGTCTTCATCAGAATCTCTGCAGCCATCAGAATCATAATCGTTCAGTGCGGATGGAGTCCATCCAACAACACCAAACTGGCAAGTATCTGAAGAATCGGCAACCCCATCGTTATCATCATCTAAATCTTCGGTTGAAGAATCTTGACAACCGTCAGAATCGTGGTCTGTGGTTGCATCGGAAAGCCAACCCATGTCGCCGGTTGGACAATCATCATCAACATCATCAATGCCATCATTATCTTTGTCAACATCCTCGGTAGAGTCGCGACATCCGTCGCCGTCAGAATCAGTTAGTGAGGTGGAAGTCCAACCCATGTCGCCCTTCGGGCAGAGGTCGGGTGTAGAATCTGCGACACCGTCATTATCATCATCGGTGTCTTCGTTCGAATCTTGACAACCATCGGAATCGTAATCTGTTGCTGGGGTCGAAGAAACCCAACCAAGATCGCCAATTGGACAATCATCATCCACATCCTCAACGTCATCATTGTCGTCATCATCATCTTCGGCACTCGAGTCTTGGCAACCATCGCCGTCGTGGTCAGTAGTTGAAGACGAGGTCCAACCAAGGTCACCGGTCAAACAAGCATCTGGGGCTAGGTCAAGAACTCCGTCATTGTCATCATCAAGGTCTTCATCAGAATCTCTGCAGCCATCAGAATCATAATCGTTCAGTGCGGATGGAGTCCATCCAACAACACCAATCAGGCAAGTATCTGAAGTATCGGCAACTCCATCGTTATCATCATCTAAATCTTCAGTTGAAGAATCTTGACAACCATCAGAATCATGATCCGTAGCAGAGGATGAAACCCACCCAAGGTCACCGGTCAAACAGGCATCTGGGGCCAGGTCAAGGACTCCGTCATCGTCATCATCTAAATCCTCACTTGAATCTTGGCAACCATCTGAATCGTGATCAGTGGATAGAGTAGAGGTCCATCCAAGTTCACCAAATTTGCATGTATCAGACGCGTCAGTAACAGAATCATTGTCGTCATCAGTGTCTTCGGAAATATCTTGGCATCCATCAGAATCATGGTCTGACAAAGCGGTTGAAGTCCATCCTCTATCGCCAATAGCACAACCATCCGATGTGTCAACAACACCGTCGTTGTCATCATCAGTATCCTCAAGGGTATCGTGACATCCATCACCATCGTAATCCGTAGTCGGCGAAGGTGTCCATCCAATACTGCCGTTACTACAATCATCAAAATTGTCGGTCACTGAATCATTGTCATCGTCTGAATCTTCGGATGAATCTTTACAACCGTCTGAGTCGTGGTCGGTAGTTGAATTCGATGTCCAACCAGTGTCACCTGTCGGACAACCATCGTCAACATCCAGAATTCCATCGGAATCTGAATCAGTGGTACGGGAAGAGCCGTACATCGAGGTATACTCTAGAGAGTTTTCTAAGTCCAAAAACATCAATTGAGATGTAGAAACTGATGCAAAGAAGAACATCGCTAGCGCCGCAAACGAGCCAAGTCTGCTCATACGCTCCGCTAGCATGGATTTAGGTACTCGCCCAGCCTTTTTATCCTTCCGTTGGATTAAAAGGGCATTACCTTTCATGAACTGTTCTTTGTATCTGCTCTCAGATAAGAGTATTGACAATGAGTCAACGGTTGGAAGCGGAAAGAAGATGATTCACTTCTGCCTGGGCTGGCTATGCCCAAACTACGCTACTTCGGACCTGGGGGCCTAGTTTTGGAGCATTTTACAAACCGTGGATGGGATGTAGTCGGTGGAAACCAAACTGCAGAAATGATGATTGTTGAAACATACGAGAACAACAAAGACGGATTTCTTGAACGATTAGAGAGCACCATCCAAATCGTCAAAGACGCCTTAGATGAAATCGAGCATCATCAACTGAAGTTATTCCTCGTCATTACCGACCAATCCTCGGTTCGTGGCACTCCTAGGCGTGGGATGGAATCACATGATGGTGCGTGTCTAGACGGAATTCATGGCTTTGGGTCACTTACTGCAGAGACACTAGCTAGAAAAGCGGCACAACTTGGAGTATCCACTCGAGTCCTACGCACAGGAAATCAACATGAGAAAATTGTCAACCTGGAAGAAATACTCGAATCTCTCGACCCAACGGTCAACTACCGATTGATTTCACGCCAGTATAGTTTCAAGTAGGGCAGCAGAGTAAGAGTATTGTGTCCGGAGAAACCGTCTTACAACACGCCCGTGAAAGCAAAACTGAATTCCTCATATATACCGGTGATTTTTGCGGTTACTGCACTGCAGCAAAGCGTTTGCTTGATAGTTCCAGTCTCACATACACTGAGTATAACTTCGATGAACATTCAGGCCTTCGGAAATCTGTGGTCGATGAAACTGGGCACAGAACTGTCCCAGTGATTCTCGACATTAGTAACGAACAACCGATTTTTATTGGTGGATTCGATCAGTTACAACCCTATCTTCGAAAGCGCAGTTAACCATTCTTTCAGAGAATCATGGTGCTCCATCGGAATCATATGCCCTTTAGGATGCTCGATTAATTCCAACGCCCAGCCTGCAGACTCAAACACATGTGCCACAGCCCATCCGTCTTGAATTGATACACGTAGGTCTTTCTCACCGTGCATCCAAAACAAATGCTTAGGCTCTAACTCTGCTAGTCGTATTCTCAACTCCATCTCACGCACAAGGCGTGTCCCCATGGCCACAACCCCAACGATCCTATCGGCTAGAGGGAGTTGCAGCATTTCCTGAGCCATGGCACCACCTTGAGAGAAACCTCCAACCACTAATGGGCCCATAGGAGCTTGTTCAGCGATAAGTTGTTCCAACTGAGAAAGCGAAGAATCAACATCAATCAGTTCTCTTCGAGAAAGTGTCATGCGGCGTGTTGCATCTGCATTTTCATCTTCATATCGCCACCACGTTTTCCCACGGCGGGGATGGACATAACGTGCTTCAGGGACGATTAGGGTCCACCCCTCTGGAAGTATTTTTTCAGCGAATGGGCGCATCATACTGGCATCACCAGTCATTCCATGCATCATGATAAGCGTGGGCAGAAGAACACCTCAAAGAGTCCACTGGAAGACCAGTGCACCTGCAACACGCAGATGAACAAATGAACCTGGACCTCGTACAGTGACCGTAAGTGAATACTCGCCCGTGTTTGAAGGAATGGTCCCAATGGCGCCCTTCTCAGTAGCACCGGAGCCCCAAGCCCTTGTGAGCGGAGATGCTCCGGCATGGTCTTTCATTGAGAGGGAACCTGAACCGCCTTGACTTATTTCCACATCAAGATACCATACCAACGTGTTCCAATCGCCTTCGCTTGAATGACCTTCATCCAGAAACGTATCGTAGACTTCTTGGTCGTTTTCTTCATACAGACGGTCAATCAGGTCACCCGCTCGATAAAAAAATACGTCTCCCGAGTACCCGGTCCTTGCGGCGTTTAAGTCCATTCGTAATTGACGAACTCCATCCCCATCCCGCCAAACAAAGGATTCCATAAACTCCTTGCTACCACTGAACGTGTAGGAAAGTTCGTGACCTTCTGCAGAAGTCGCTGTAACGCGCACATTTCCGTTGGTAATGGAATCAGTAGAGGCAGTCCAATCTTGTCCAAGCAAAGTGAATGACCATGTATCTCCAACCGTCCAAGGAAATGAAAACACCTGTTGAGGTTCTCCATTCTCGTACACCGACAAACCATCAAGAGTAACTCGGCCAAGGAACGGATTGTGATTAATTACTGCATGACGTTGCGCTTCCCGTTCAGATGAAATCCCCAGGCGATAGACTCCGGACTCATTATCGATTTCGGCAACGACGAGTCGTGCGCTGTCTTCCCCGAATTGAGGAGTGATGAAGGTGTAGAGCCACTGGTCACCCACTTCCCATTGAGGAAGCAGTTTCTGTTCTTCTGTAGTTGTATCCTCGGATGAAGACATCGTTGAGTCGGAGGTGCATCCAGCTAATATGCTGGTACACAGCAAAAGCATCAGCATGACGCTTGCTTCAAGTATTCGACCCATGATTGGCCGAGACGGACTTTCTTCAAGAGTCTAACGCTTGAACAAGATTACACAAGTTGGCCAGTTCCAGCCAAAACAACTGCAACAATAGACATCAGTTTGATGAGGATGTTAAGTGATGGACCAGAGGTATCCTTGAACGGATCTCCAATTGTATCGCCAATAACTGCTGCTTCGTGAGCATCATCGCCCTTCTTAGCACCATCGATATGACCTTGCTCGATTGCTTTCTTGGCGTTATCCCAAGCACCTCCGGCGTTTGCCATGAACAGGGCCATGAGAACACCGGTGACAAGAGAACCTGCAAGAAGGCCGCCGAGTGCATCAGCACCAAGCGCCAATCCAACGATGACTGGCGCCAAGACTGCAACGACACCCGGGCCTATCATTTCTCGTAGGGCTGCTTTGGTTGAAATATCAACGCACGTTTGTGAATCTGGATATGTCATGTCGCCAGCAACGACTTTCTCAGGCCATGAAGTTGCGTCTTCCAGGTCGCCTTCAAATGAAGTGTCCTTGGACAAACTCTCTCTCATGATGGCAAATTGACGTCGAATTTCAACAACCATGTCGCCCGCAGCCTTTCCAACTGAAGTCATAGTCATGGCAGCAACTACGAACGGTAATCCTCCACCGATGAGAAGGCCGATAACGACCATTGGGTTTGTCAAGGTCAAGTCAAGATTGTCTGGGCCAACTGCAGCGGTGAAAGCTGCGAAGAGTGCAAGGGCAGTCAATGCTGCTGAACCAATTGCGAACCCCTTTCCGACTGCTGCAGTCGTGTTACCAATTGAATCGAGTTCATCGGTAATTGCACGTACATCGGACCCAAGTCCGCTCATCTCTGCAATTCCTCCTGCATTGTCGGCAACCGGGCCGTAAGCATCGACAGTCATGGTAACACCGACAGTAGCAAGCATTCCCATTGCAGCCATTGCGATACAATAGAGGCCGTAGTCATCGCCGCCAAAGTGATTTGCTCCAAAGATTCCAGCAGCAATCAAAATGATTGGAATAAAGGTTGACATCATACCAACCGAAAGGCCGGCAATAGCGTTGGTTGCTGGCCCAGTTTTGGACATTTCACCAATATGAGGAATGGCTTTGGTTTTGATTCCAAACACCGGTTCGATTCCAGTGTAGTATTCAGTAACAAGCCCGATTGCAATTCCAACTACGCTACCCAATACAACTGAATGCATAACTCCGAGTTCAACTTCAATGAAATCTCCTTGAATTGCAAAATAGCCACCAGCCCAAAACAGAATTGCTGCGATGAACGTCGTGTTGCGAAGTGCTGCTGCTGCATCTTTGCCGTTCTTAAGAACGAACATTGAGAATACGCCAATAATTGATGCGACGTATCCAATGAGACCGAGCAGAATTGGCATCATGATGTAGTCAGAAGTACCTGCAAAGTCGTCTGAACTTGCAATAATCATCGCTGCGATGATTGAACCAACAAATGATTCGAAAATATCTGCACCCATTCCAGCAACATCTCCAACGTTGTCACCAACGTTGTCTGCAATAACACCAGGGTTACGCGGATCATCTTCAGGAATTCCGGCTTCGACTTTACCGACCAGGTCAGCACCAACGTCGGCAGCCTTGGTGTATATTCCACCACCAACTCGAGCGAAAAGAGCGATGGATGAAGCTCCCATGCCGAATCCTGCAGCAGCAGAAAGGTCCGGATCTGCATCGCCTGCTCCTAGCCAGTATGCCACAAGAGAGATACCGAGAAGACCAAGTCCACCAACGGAAAGGCCCATGACTGCTCCACCGTTGTACGAAACGGCCAAAGCGCCTGCTTTGCCATCGTTTTTGGCAGCCATTGTGGTTCGACCGTTTGCTGAAGTAGCCGCACGCATGCCCGAGAATCCTGCAGCAACTGATGCAATTGCACCTGCAAAGAAGGCAAGAGCAGTATTCATGTCATTGAGTTGAGTAAGTGCAACTCCGACAACCGCTACGAAGATAGCGAGAACTCGATATTCTGCAAAGAGGAACGCCATAGCACCTTTTTGAATTTCTTCGGTGATATTGGAGACCTTATCGTTGTCAATTTTTACTTTGTTAACTTGTTGATACAGCATAAACGCAACTACAAGTCCGAAAAGACCTGCTCCTGCGGCAATCATTGGTATATTATCCATCATTATAGAACACCTGTTGATTTGGCGACCTGTGAACCCTTCATAAGTGGTTCCCTCTAAGAAACACACACCTATGGGCTTTTCAGGCAGATTTTGTCTCACCGAAAGTTATGAAATTTTGGAACCAACCAAGCAATTCTTCAAAGAGTATGGAGGAGTGGCGGTGACATGGCCATAACTGCTGAGGAGATCTTGGCTGAAATTGGCCCTGTCCAAGAAATTCTTGACGAGCACGATGGAGTTGTTACCGTCATTGACACCGCTGATGGCAACATTATGCTGTCTCTGGATGGGGGCTGTAATGGCTGTTCATCCACGCCAATGACTGCCATGCAAATCTACTATTCGCTCAAAAAACTCGACAAAATCAACGATGTTATCTTTGTTAACGGCGAACTTCCAGAATACATGAGAACTTTCATCGACCAAAAAATGGCCAAAGAAGCCACGGAGTCCACGAATGAACTCGATGGAAGCAACCAACCTCGCGGCGAAATTGTCTGATTAATCATCTTTAGAACTGTTTGAAAAGGTTGTTTCAGTGACAACTGAGTCATTAATTGAAATTTCTTGAATATTGATAACTGTTTTAGTTTCTGTATTCTCGGTTGAGGAACTTTGTTCAATTGAGTTGATATTTTCTAATTCGTGGTTTTCCTTTCCAATGGTATGAGGATTGGCTCCGAACGATATGTTTTCCCCTTTGATGTTCATTCGTGCTGAAATCGCAATCACAATACATACCAAGGATAACGGTTTTGGGAGATAATTTGAACCCCACAATTCTCCCCCTGAGAGGGATAACCACCATAGAACTCCCGCTGCGGTAATCAAAATAATTGCGATGAGGTTTTGAACGATGTTTTCGGCACGTGGTGAGCGTGAAAAGGTGGCAATGAAAGTGAACAACACTGCAGAAATACCACAGAGAGCCTCTGCCAAATGTTCGATGAACACGACACTGACCATGGTCGACCCTACAGGTTGTGGTTCTTCAACATGAAGTTTAGCGAATTGCGTAAGAGCAACGTTTGAGAAGGGTCGAATGTAACACCCTTTATGGCGCAAGGAGGATTCACGCTACCGAAGGCTCGGCCCAATGGCCCGCCGTACTTCTCACGTAATCAGATATCGACCGTTATGCACCAAGTTGCAATTCTGCTTGAACTCAATGGAGCCAATGTTTTTCGCGTGCGCTCTTATCAAAACGCCAGCAGAATGCTTGGTGGTCTCACAGAAGATCTAGGGGAATTGGTGACAACTGGCCGACTGTTCGAGTTGAAAGGAATCGGTAAAGGATTAGGTTCAGCACTAACACAAGCCATTATGGAGGGTCATTGGCCGAAAGACTGGGTAGACTTGCATACCAATACTCCACAAGGTCTCATCGAAATGTTGGGAATACCTGGACTAGGGCCGAAGAGAATCAAGTTGATGAACGAAGAATTGGGGGTTGATTCTGTTGCGGCGTTAAAAGAAGCGGCTCTCGATGACTTGATTGCTCCAATGAAAGGGTTTGGAAAAAAATCACAGCAACGGATGTTAGATGGAATCGAACTTCTCGCCCGGTTTAGAGCACGAAGAAGACTCGATATCGGGTTGATGTACGGTGAGGCTTTTCAAAACAAAATCTCTCAAATTAGTGGTGTTTTGAAAGCTCAACTCGCTGGCAGTGCTCGTAGAAGAAAGGAAACTATTGGTGACCTGGACCTCGTTGTGGCAGTTGAACAAGAACATCACGAAGAAGTAGCTGAATCCATTCTATCTCTACCCGGAATCGCAGACGTCAAAGGCGCCGGGGATTCAAAAATCAGCCTCATTCTCGACACTACAATTTTCGAAGGAGGCTTCACAGTTGGCCATATTGATCCGAATGTTTTGGACGCAATTGGTGGTGATGATTACGAACAACTTGAGAGCAGTGGGACTATTGATGCTCAGGTTCGTCTAGTACCACCGGAAGTCTTTGCTTTTACTCTAGCGTATTTCACAGGTAGTAAAGAACACAACATTGCAATGCGTCAACGCGCTATCGACAGAGGACTAAAACTGAATGAGTTTGGTTTAATCCCAGATGCTGATGCTGGGGGGCTCAAAGGAATGGCTGCTGCAAAATTCTCACTTCCTGCATTGAGTGAACAAGAAATATACCAGCATTTGGAACTGGAATGGGTTACACCTGAATTGCGTGAAGACACTGGAGAAATCCTTGCTGCAGAATCCTCAAGCCTCCCACAACTCATCACTGGCAACGATATCCGCGGTGCACTGCACAATCACACAACCCTCTCCGATGGTGAGGCAACGCTCGAAGAAATGGCCGATACAGCACGCAAAATGGGATGGAACTGGCTGGGGGTTGCCGACCATTCACCGACACTCAAAATTGCAAATGGAGCCAGTGCTGAAGATTTACTCCAACAGGGCGAGACAATTCGAAAGTACAACACATCGTGGGCAAATGAAGGCGTTGACTTCCAACTCTTTCATGGAGTTGAGTCTGACATTCTTGAAGGCGGCAAACTTGACCATCCCGATGATGTTCTGTCCCAACTGGACTATACTGTTGCTTCAGTTCACGCTCTATCAAAATGGAAAGCACGCGATGAAATACAAAATACTGAAGAATTAATTCGTTGTATTGACCATCCGGCAACAACCATACTCGGCCACCCTACAGGTCGAATTTTGCAAGGCAGAGACGGATATGAAGTGGATTTGTTTGCGGTTTTGGAACATATGGCAGAACACAATGATGAGGGGCGGTTGAAGGCCGTCGAACTGAATGCAAGCCCGTACCGATTGGACCTTGACTGGCGCTTGTGTAAACATGCAAAAGGTCTCGGAGTCCCTGTCATCATAAACCCTGATGCACATTCAATTCGTGGCCTTGCAGACATTAGTTACGGCGTGATGGCCGCTCGAAAGGGATGGATTGAAGCGAATGATGTGCTCAATTCCTTAACGAGCACAGACCTGCGGCAAAAATTAACTTGAAACGATTCAAACCACACCTTCTTGACATTCGCCCCTTTGGATGAATCATGCGTCTCCTACGTACACTCATTATGGGCAGTGTTATGCTCATTCCTGGTCTCCTTCTCTCGATGCTGTTGTGGTATATTCTGGGACAACCCAATACGGAGCCAATGGAATCACTCATTTGTAACGGAATACCGCTATTATCAATTTCATTAGGTTTGTTCTTTGGATGGAAAACTGGTGAGGCATACTCCGTCAAAATGGAGTCATAAGGTCGGGATTAAATGCAAGTGGCTATCGACGACTGGCATAAGTTCTGTAAGAGTTTTGAATCTTTTTTCCAAGACATTGATGGTGTTGTCGAAACAATGGAAAAAAACATCACTTTTCGCTCTCCAAACAATCGGGTATCAACCCATTTGAGCGTTTTCAATAACGGTGAATTTTCTGCCGGCATGCCCCTTCATGGCGTTGATTCAAAAATCCAACAAGTGGTTTTTACTGGTAGTGAAAAGAAGATTCAACTCCTTGGAGAAAACATTGACTACACCTACCGGGTACCCTTGGAATTACAAACAAGTGATTGATATGCGGCGAAAAGAGAAAGCTGAAAGAATCGCTTCAATGCTAGAAGAATTCTACCCCCAAACACCGGTTCCACTCGACCATGAGAATGATTATCAACTTCTCATTGCAGTTTTAATGAGTGCACAAACTACTGATCTCAAAGTAAATCAGGTCACTCCAGCACTCTTTTCAAAGGCACCAACAGCAAAAAAAATGACCCAACTCAGCGTACAAGAAATTCTCAACGACATTCGACAAGTAGGCCTTGCCCCAACCAAAGCCAAAAACATCCATCGATTATCTGAACTTTTGATTGAGCGCCATGACGGAGAGATTCCTCAAACTTTTGAAGAACTTGAAAACCTGCCCGGAGTTGGCCATAAAACGGCTGGAGTCGTAATGGCACAAGCCTTTGGCGTACCTGCCTTTCCGATTGATACCCATATCCACCGCCTTGCGGCTCGATGGGGGTTATCAAACGATACAACAGTAGTACGAACTGAAAAAGATTTGAAAGCGGTGTTCCCTCGGAAGTTATGGAATAAACTTCACCTTCAAATTATATTCTTTGGACGTGAATATTGCCCAGCAAGAAACCATGACTTGGAATCATGTCCCATTTGTTCTTGGGCTGCAAGCAAAAAGCGAATTCATCAAGAAAAGAATCGTTCCTCTAAAAAATCGTGATGCTGCGAGACGCTATGTTCATGAGTACAAGTACCCCTACAATGACTGCAGTTACCCGCATAGCGGTATGGTCGTCCGTCCCATCGTGTGATTCTCTCAAGAGCGCATAACAAATTAATCCTAGGCCCAGAGCCTGAAGAATACCGCCTACTGAACCAATCACCCTCTGTAAATCAGAATGTGTTTCGAGGTCCTTAGCCATGTCTTCCAAAGCACCCTCAGCCTCCATATCATAATCTACGGCTGCTGGAGCACCATCCATTGCTACAACTTCAACGAAAATAACCGAAGCGAGAACCAGAATAATTCCAAGCATCAGCCATCTATGGAACGAATAACTCAACGCCGATTGCTGAAACCCTGCCGCAGGCTGATAGGGAGATACTGGCGTGGGCAAAGGTTGCTGTGCTTGAGGGCCCGGAGGTGGAGGAGGTACTTGCATAGTAGATAACACACAAGTAGGGTTATGATATTTACTAGACACCGAAAATCGAAGATGCTGCTTCAAGGACAAGTGAGGTGATGTACGAGGTAATGCCCGCTACCCACAGTAATTGAATCCCTTGCCCCATTGCAGTCGTACGAATTCCACCGCGTAAACGGTTCGAAATTATTGAAACCGCCATAACTTGAAACAGAATCAGGATTGAAACAATTATTTTGAACATACGGATATTTTCAGGAACACCAGAGGCATCCTCCATAACTGGAAGGGCTAAACCTGCCCCAAATTCAGTGAGTACAGAAACATCGGTATCAGTGAAATTGGACGCAACACCTGCAATGGAGTCACCAAGTTTCAGGACAATGGCGATGGTGACGTTAAGACTTGTTACCGAGGCGATTAACAGACCAAGTGCGACACCTCGCATAGTGTTGGCAGAAAGCGCTCTTCTTCTGCGAAGAGAAAGTAGATTTCCTACTGAACGAGATACCATTTCTGCCGTATCGGCAGGCCTTCCAGACGACTGTGAGCCCTCAATATAAATTCGGGTGTAGCGGGAAATAACTGCAGAATTCGTATCAGCATTGAAATAATCCCATGCCCGATCGGAGTCAATTCGCGTAGAAAGACGCCTCTCAAGTCGATCGATTGAGCGATCAAGCATTCCGAAATCAATTCCTCTCAATGCCTTGATCGTCGCTGATGGTTCAGCAGAACGAGCTTGCGCAGTACCACCTAGAGCACGAATGAAATCTGGATATGTTTCGTCACGTCGAAGAACTTGGCGCTCTTCTCTTGCAATCATGATTGATGGAATAAGTAGTGGTGAGAGAGGAGCGGCAATGAAAATCAATCCGTATCGGTCCCATTGGTTCGTTACGGCATCCCATGCTGATGCCAGGAGAAGGAACATGATGACCACCAAAAAACCAGTCAAAAGGGTCGATGCAACGAGAGCCCGTAAGAAATTTATTCGGAAGGGTGTATCCATCTCATCTCGAGCGAAAGTCGGGTCCTCAGGTATCGTGGCTCTAAAGGCGAATACTGCTCCTACTTGGATAATAGTGAACATTAACGATGCCAGAAGAATGAACCGTAATCGACTTGCAACCATGATTGGTGTATCTGATGCAGAGCCGACCTCAAACAAAACCAAATGAATTCCTGCAATGACGAGTCCGAACAATCCGGCAGACACCAGAGAAACATAAATTTCCTTCATCGTATCTACCGATTCAAGCCGAGTGTCGTACAAAGTTGAATACTGCTCAGCGACGGTTTCTTGCTCCGAGCGCATAAATTCATCAATAGGTTGACCAGCTTCAATTGAGAAAGCCATTCTGTCAAGGAAATCAGCCCATAAGGGGCTCGGACTTTGTTGTGCAACAATTCGTGATGCTTCGGGCAGCGAAGTATGCCATTTGTCCACGAGCGTTTCAATACGCTTAACTTCGTTGGCCAACTCACCATAATCACTCATTTGCTTAAGAATATCGAAAATTGATTGCGCACCAACTTCACCTAGAGATAAAATACCCATTCTCGTGATGAACATGTGCATTTCTTTTTCGATCATTGTAGCGGAACGTTGAACATCCAGCAATGGGAAACCAGCTGCTGCTGCACCTGAAAGGGCGGGCAAAAGAATAATCAAAAGTATTCCAGCCGCACCTGAAAAGAGTGCCCCATCTGCTAAACCTCCAGTAAAAAATATGAGTATAATGGCGAGAAGTAGACCTGCAATTGCCGAACCACCAACATAGAACAACAGAAATTGTCCAACCGGAATCTCTACCCTTCGCAATGCGATTTGCCAGAAAGACATTCGCTGCATTGGGAATCACCTTATTCGTGGTTTACTCCAGTCCATGTATCAACCGCTTTGTCAAAGTGATCCCAACCGTTGTTGTAGTAAAGTCCCAACAAGTCAAACACGTCGTCATAATGAGTCAAATCGCGCTCAACCATTCGGTCAAGGGCTTCCGACCTTCTCATCATTTCGTCATAAATATCACGCTTATTTGAAAATCCAGCCATTGCTGCTATCTTATTTTCAAGCAAGTGACTTTGGAACATTCCACGGAAGTAGTGCTTGTCTTTTACCGGATCCCACTCAAACATACCACGGGTAAGAACACCGTCACTGTGTTTATTGTATCCGATGACTTCGTCAATTCCCGTGACCCTACGAGCAATACCGCCTCCAGGTGCCTCAACCACTTCTTGGAAGATGGCAAAGTTCAAGTTGTCGAAAAATCGAATCGGGACATTGATTGGGTCGCCAGTAAATCTTTGAATCATTTTCACAATAGATGATGCGTGGAAGGTAGCAATTACTGGGTGACCAGTCTGCATTGCTTGGAATGCTGTTGCCCCTTCAACACCACGAATCTCACCGATAATGATGTATCGTGGACGGCTACGTAACGCTGCTTTCAATAAGTCGAACATTTCAACACGAGATTCTTCATTTTTCGAAGAACGAGTAACAAGTCGTTGCCATATTTTGTGTCGGACTTTGACCTCAGGCGTATCTTCAGCCGAGTAAATTTTGACGTTGTGATCGATGAAAGGTAAAATCGCATTGAGTGTCGTGGTTTTACCAGATGCTGTTTCCCCTGACACCAGAACGGACATTCCGTATTCAAGACAAATCCAAATGTAGGCTGCAACTTGTGATGAAATTGTGCCCCAAGCGATTAATTGCGTAATAGAAATGGTCTCTTCCGCAAACTTACGAATGGTGAATGACGGTCCAAGCATTGAGACATCGTCTGAGAATATGATATTGATACGAGATCCGTCAAGCAGTGCACCATCAATAATTGGTTTGTTATCAGAAACCGGACGACCGATTCTTTCTGACATCGCTCTTAAGAAACGAGAGAGCATTTCTCTCTCTCTAAATCGAATGTTCGAAGTAACCATCCCGAATACTTTGTGATCCATGTGGACATGCTTCAATCCAATCGAGTGAATATCTTCCAGCATCTCATCAGAAAGCAGCGGTTCAAGAGGGCCGTTTCGGATAAGGTCGCGTACCACAATATAGCGAAGGCGTTCCCGTTGAGGGGCGGTAACAATCAACCGCTTGTCGTCCATGCCCATCATTTCCCAAAGACGACCCTGCCGGCGAACTGAAGTCACTGCATCAGTATCCAAGAGAGTGTAACGTTCAATCATCTGGGCAAGAATATTTTCGAATTCATCATCGGTAGTGAACGAAGGAGCTGTTGGTGCTTCTTGTAGCAGAGTTTCAATCAAACTTCGACGAATGTTTTCCTCTTCTTCGGACAGTTGGGGTTCCAAACCAAACCAAAGGACTTGGCCTCCACCCTCCTCATCCGCAGGTGGTTCGTAAATATGAACGAAAATCGGTTCTTTAGTAATGTAAATCAGATTAAGTGGTCGTTCTTTTTTGGCTCCACGGTCCAACTCACCATAGTAAATCGGACGAGAGCCATGGCTAGCCTCGAAATCTCGAACCCATTCGGCAACATGCGGGTGGGCATTCATGACCGAGTTAAGGTCACCTTTTGCGAATCGGGGCTCATCATTTACCATACATTCAACTCCATCAGCTAACCGCCGTAATATCCACAATGAAGCCCATACCGGGCTCTACACGCCATCCAATAGATGTTTGAATTGGGCCTGCTGCTCGTAGGAATCGAGTGATAACAATATTTCGTTTTATCTCGCCACCGATCATTGCAGTCTGTAAATCCAAAACGACTTCCGCAGATGATCGCATCGTGTGCATCAATTTGTGATCCATCTCTTCGGGGTCCACACACAACATGAGTGAACGACCTGAGGAACAAATCTGGCGTAACTGTTGCATTAACAGGAAGCGATTTTTGTCATCAAGGTCGTAAGGCATTATTGAACTTGCAGAATCGATAATAACGACATCTGCAAGTTCGATAGCCTCTGACTGAAGCAATTCTTGCAGACCTACATCGGGAATAGATTCAGCGATGGTACCAAAGCGACTGAACACCAAGAGGCGTCCATCACGAATAGCTTCGGTCACACCGTATCCAATCGATTCCATCTGTTCAACCCAGCCTCGAGTGGTGAGTTCAGTCGTAATGACCAACACTTTGACTCCGTTTTCACTTAGACCATATGCTAGTCTTTGAGAAATTAATGACTTTCCGCCTCCAACCGCACCCTGCAATACATACAGCGAACGATTCGGTAATCGAAGACCCATTGAATCTGCAAGAGAATCTGTCTCCAACTCATACGGGAATCCGTCTTCCTTTGGCTTGTGTGCCGTTAGGAAAGGATCTTCTTTGACAAAATCATCCATTCAAACGCACCTCCAAACCGAAACTTGCGCCACCGGTCATGCCCGAAACAGATTCTGACATTGCAGTCAAAAATATGCTAATATCATCATTATCAGAATACGTATTGAAAGCGGTATCTGAGAGAACAATACTGAGTAAGCCATCAGGATTCCAATCGGTACCTCCTCCTACGACTGTTGTCGTAACTCCTGAGGAGGGGATTATTGCACCGTCAATCAAAATCTCAATTTGAGTTCTATCCATCGGATGTTCGCCAGTGTTAAGAGCATAAAGCGTAATCTCATCTGGTGTAGGTACACGGTCAATATTCACATTCATCGGATCACCAGCAAAGTCTATGGAAAGTTCCTCAGAAAGTTGTAAGCCTCGTTGTTGTTGTTGTACAACGCGTGAGGCTGACGACCACTCCTGAATCAGTACTGCACTGGCTGAACTAGAGATGAGCAATGCGCTAATGAGCATAATGTACGTCGAAACTCCACCGTCAGCCATACAAAAACCTCACAAAGCAGTCCTAACTAATGTCGTTGGCCCAACGGTAAATGCTAGCCTTTCGTATTCTGTATTACTGGTGGGGTTGTCATTCCAAAGCAATTCTAGAGTCTCTCCAGAGTACCAGTTACTGCTTGAACTTACAACTGCTGATGATGCCGAAAGAGTTTCAGGATCATCTCCGTCATAGAACACCCAAATTTCATCTGTGGATATTGTATCCGAACCAGAATTGGTTAGATTTGAGTAGATGTACTGACGGAAAACAGGTGCATCAAAGGTTGCGGTCGATGTTGGTGTTTGAACAGAGCCAGCCAAGTTAAGTATGGTCCATGTCGGGGTATTTGAATTCGGACAGTCGCCGTGGTTGGTGATAACCACGTTTCCGATATCAATTTCCCCTCCAGTAGTAGTGAACTGGGCTAAGAACCCTCCACACTCATCGGAGCCAACATTTGCTCGAACAAATCCATCAACATAACCTGTGCCTCCATTTCCAGCGGAAATACTGAGTTCATGTATTGCAAACTGAGAGATTTTTACATCGTCGATAGTAAAACTTGGGTCGGGGACAGAAGCACTCTCTATTGCATCCAAACCGGTTGCAACTTGAGCATCAAATGCTGTGATGGCCATTGAGAACACCACCAACATCGAAATCCCAATAATGAGACCTCCTATTCCGACCGAAGCGCCCATTTCAGAGTTCACCTCGAAGTGACTTTACGCTTCGCCAAGAACTTATCAGAGAGGAAAACACGAGAAGTTCCTTGTGTGAAAGGTGGTCCTCGAGAGCTGCCTCTGATTCGCCAGGAGCTGCAAGTTGAACAATGGCCAAAACCTCTCGACCTTCTTGTTCGTTCAACATCCCTGAAGCCATCGCCTTCTGAGTGAAACTGACAGCTGCCATACCCGACATACTGTCGAGTAAGAGGGCAGAAACTGTCGGCGCACCTACTTGATTCGCATTTGTTGTCGCACCTGAAGAAGGTGCATGCAAAAATGGATTCGCAGCAAGTGCTTGAGCTTCATACAGTTCAACCAATGGGGCTTCATCTACAGCTTTCAAACGTTCCGAGCCAGAAGCAGGGATAACTTCGCCACTTGCCGTGACAATCATATCTCCACTCTGAGTCGAATCATTGCCCAACAATTCAGAATCTACTGGGTTGCCTTCTGCGTCCGTCGATTGGTTCACTGCTGGTGAATCGAGTCGAACTTCGACCATCCGCAGTACGTCCTCGACCATGTCGAGGCGACTGCTGATCAAACGCTCAAGCCCTGATGTGTCAACCGTAGTGTTCTGTGGAACAGCTGCGGCTGGAGCAAGAGTTGCTGCAACCGTTGGAACACTTCCAACACTGTTCATTCGAGCTCTGGTCGGACTTGGACTTATCGTCCAAGCATCATCTTCACTCAACTCGCCTTCCTCTGGTAGCGGAACTTGTTCAATGGCGATATTCGCCATAATTTTCAGTCGTTCCTCTGTAAGGTCTGCATCTGCGTCACGATTTTTATCTGCGTTACCGCTAAATGGCCATGCCATGATAATACCTCCTAAGGGCAGTGCTGTCTTCCGACAACTGCGCCCTTAGATGTAATCAGATAACGGCAGAACCTGCGTTTGTAGAATCAATCGTTAGAGTCTCGTAAGTTGTACCGCCGTTTCCAACGTGAAGGTACAACTCAACTGTTGAGTCTCCACTGTCTGGACTGCAATCTTGAGTTCCAGTAACAGCTCCTCCACCGTCAGCATCAATCCACAGAACGTATCCAGTGGAAGGTTGCATGATTCCGGTGTTTTCATCCAAAAGAGTTGGAGGTTCAGTGTTGGTATCCATCAATGAAACCTCTCCGTCGTTGGTTAGAGCGCCACCTGCATCAGGGTCGCCAACGGTTCCTTCACGGACACCGTTGTCACAGAACAACTGGAATGTGATCTGGTTCAATGGCGCAGGATCGCTACCAGGTGCCAGACGCACGAAGAATTGGTACGCTTCAGTTGCAGTAAATGCAGCTGGAGCACCGCCGTTACCGCCTCCGGCAACGAATCCTTGCTGAATGAGAATCTTACCTGCCATGTTATCGGCGGTATCATCACCAGTCGTTTGGGCGTTCTGTTGCAATTTTTCAGCAGTCTGAATAATCACAGCAGCAGCAACCGCAGCAACCAAAATCAGTGCGATGAATACAATCATTGCACCAATACCAATTGCAGCGACTTTGTCGTGTTGAATTTCGTTACGAGTGTTTGGCTTCATATGACTTTCGCCCCCGCTGAAACATCCGCACCGTAGTTCAAAACTTCGTAAGTGAAGCCACCTGCACCGGATTGAATTGCAAGTGTGTGGTCTTGGTTAGCAGTTGGAGCACATTGAGTCAAATCGCCAGCAGGAGCAGCGGTTAGAACGACATCGTATGTAGATCCAGGGCTAAGTGGGTTGACTGCTGCTTGAGCGCCAACGACTGTTGCTGTTGCAAAGTTGCCGTAATCAGCACCGCCAGCGCACACAATAGCCCAGTCGACATTCGCTGGGTTAATTGGGTCCGAACCTGGGGCCAATTCAAAGGTCAAGTACAATGCACCTGCAGATGGAATAATGACGTTCTTAATTACCACCTTAGATGATAACAAAGAGGTCGTTTCCTCACCCGTTGTCTGTGCATTCTGTTGCAACTTTTCTGCGGTTTGAATAATAACCGCTGCCGCAACCGCTGCCACAAGGATAAGGGCAATGAAAACAATCATTGCACCTATACCAATTGCAGCGATATTATCGCTATTTTCTTTCTTATTTTCTTTCATTTTTTTCACCATTTTTTCTTAGTAATCCCCCACTATGTGGGTGGAACGTGATTGAGTCAGGAAGCGCCTCCTGAACTCATAGTAATGCGAAGTGGCATTCGAATTATCGCCACTTCGTCTGGAGCAAGGCGTTCCACAAAGGGAACTGAGTCGGAGGTATATCCCGGAGGAAACCAAGGTGAGAGTAGGATATCAGAAAGTGGCTCCATTGAGCGGTTTTGTGCACGGATAGTAACAAACACTTCGCCAGTACGGATTTCATAGCCAGTAGTAACTGCCAACTTTCGGGACAGTGGGATTTCGTCAGCCCCATATCGTCGATTCGCAGAGACATTAAAACGAACGGGGAGGTTCCCACCTGGAGCGATAGTAGGGAGGTCAACACATGATGGTGTCGATTCCCAACCTTCAGGTACTGGAGGAGAAAGGCGCATTGGTGGCATTGCTACAGGCCCATCATTGATGATACGTATGACAAGTACGCCCACGTCACCGCCTGCTGGCCATCGTGTTTCGAGCCCCATCCAAAAATGGCGGAACAAGAAAGGGTTGAGGGTTGAAGTATTGCCTCCAATAAGGTCGTCAACTAAGAATTCTACTTCACCAGCAGCACCGCCAACATCACCAATTTCAGCGGCGCCAGTCGCACTGCGTAATCGCAAGAGAATGGTTTCAATATCGCGTTCGCTAATTTTCTTTTGACTGAGAAGTCTATGTAGCATTGCAATGTTTCTCCTCAAATATAGAACATCTTCTTCTAAATCAAGGAGGGATGTTTCTGCTTTGGAAACACTTGAAAGGGCCTTACCAAGCTTGTGACTCTGAAGGTAATCTTTGGCAACTCCGATTTCAAGTTCAGTTCCTGCTAATGAATTGGTATCGTCCAGAGAAATTCCAAGAACCATCGACTCCAGTTCTCTTGGCAAAGCTGCAGATGCAGCCTCTTCCTGTACCTGGCCAAGCGATTCCGAGGCATCTGGAGCAGCCTCGTCGATGTCCGAAGATGCATTCTCTGATTCCTGAGCCGGTGAACCTGAACCATTGCCGTCCGACTCAACACTCGAAACCGAAGGGGCTTCAACAGGGCTTTCATCCTCAAACTGAGGCATTTCATCAAGTGTCTTTACTTCGGAGGCAGGATCAATGAACTCGTCATCAGACATCTTCGGCCACCTCCTCTTGAGTAATTCCGTTTTCAGGAAGGGTCGACTGTGAAGGGTCGACGACGCCAAAGATATCGTCTAGGTTCAGTTTCTCGTTCGCCAATTCGTTGAACAAACGGGCTGGGTCGCTTAAATCTCTCTCGATTCGAATAGCCTTAACTTCAATGTCCGTGAGGCGGCCATAGAGCGTACCGTACATCGAGTTAGCACGTCCGATGAGATACCATACACCCAACATGACTACTGCGATGTAAACAACTAGGCTCACGATGTTGGCCCTGTTCTCAGTGAGCATCGGCGGTAACCCAAGTACCACTGAAAGCATACCAAGAACTGGAACCGCCAATATGATTGTGAGTTGCTTTCGAGCCTTGCCAAGTTCTTCAAAGTGGTCGGCATACAGCGTAGAAATACCTCGGCGAGCACGTTGATAATCTTCGTGCAGTAATCGGAACTCTTCTGTACTCTTCCAACTCATCCTCCAAATCCAAAGCGCTGCTAAAGCAAGCACTACAAAGCCCCACCAGATGAATTGGAACAAATGGAAGGCAAATCCAAATCCAAGAACCCCTGAATAAATCCCAAGCAATCGGAAATTATCGTTCTGTGCTGTAAGCCTAAACAGGATGATTGAAACCAATAGACAGGTCACCGAAGCAACGAAACTGTTGGAGACACCTGGCGACCAAGAAATTACATCTTCCTTAAGCGTCATTTGGTCATTCTTCTCAACGTTATCTTTCATGAAACTCGCGTTCACGGTTGCAACACAACTCACTTCTGAACGTTGATTCCACCAGTCGATTGAATCAGCAGTAACTGTCCAGGTAAACGACCTTTCTTCGGTAGCGAAGAAGAACGGTATCATGGAGTAGTTTAGTCCTGTTGAAACTGAACGGTTGAGGAGCGCAGGTCGCTCACTCGGCAAATCTGAAACGGTCAATCCATCACATTCCAAATCAACGACCACGTCTAATGCAGTAGCAGAGCCTACATTTTGGACAACAACGGTAATGGTGCTCTTGGTGCCTTCCTTGAAACCATCCTCGCCAGAGGATATGCTTTTGATCATCGGGTCAGCAAACACGGCTAGTTCCAGTGTAAATGTCTCCTCATCATAATTAGTAAACAGGTTGTTTTCAGTTGGATGGTAGAGTCTAAAGGTCAAGTCCCAGCCGTCTCCGGGTAGAATCTTTCCTTTCGTTGGCGTTTCTGCTTGAATCCTAATTGTCGAAGGGTTCCATGCATCCAGCTCAAGAAGAGTGAATCGTGATGTTGGACCCAGCGAAGAAGTGCCGCATTCTTGTTCCAAATCGAGTTTGTGAGTGTCGCTGGTGCCATCTGCATTATCGACAACGAGTGTGAAATTCCATGAATATTCGAATTCAGACAATCCCATTGCTGGTAAATTGAGAAGACGTTCTGAATCACATAATTCAACCATGTAGGCGGCTTTGGAACCGTTCCCTGTTGGGATGTTGGTGTATGGGAGGAGAACATCAACAACATCACCGTCGATGTCAGGCTCAATTCCGATATCTCCAGTCGAGAAGAATCTTGACATAACGAGTTGTGTCTTGAATTCACCTTCACCCTCAACAGCTGTGTCTGTTGGGTCAAGGAACAACGTCAAATCTGCAGTGAGTGAAAGAAGTGGGAAGTCAACTGTACCTTGGACTGTGAATGTGTGAACGACTGGGGTATTACGTGGCAATGAAATAACGGTTGGTTGAGTAATCATCGTCCAATCCGTCGATAGATTCGTAAGACCGGGCCTTGTAATGGCATATACAGCGTTGACCGATACATCTTTGTTACCGGTGTTGGTCAAAGTAACCTCCCACGTACGGGTTGATGTTGGTTGGAATTCCATTACGTCAGGCCAATCGCTCGATTCGACGATGAATAAGGGTTGAACTTGAAGTTGCACATTGCGAGAGAGGTATTCTTTGCCACTGGTTGCGTTCATTGCAGTTATAGTGAGGTTGTAAACTGAGCCTTCAACAAGCGAATCGGTGCCGCCCAAACTAGGTATGCTGACAATAACCGAATCAGCATATTTCCCATCGATTGGAATCGTCTTGGTCAGTTGATACTGAGAAAGAGTCAAGTTTCCTTCAACACTCAAATTAATGGAAACTGTTTCTTGCAAGTTACCTAAATTTTCAATTTCGAAGTCTACACTTTCCTGCAACCCCGGGGTCACGGCAATAAGTTCTGGAGCCGTTATACCAATAGAGTGGTTTTCAGAGATATTTGCAACGATGTTTGAAGAGAGAAGAATTTGCCCGTTATTAGTTGAAACCCAAACTGTACACATGTAAAATCCATCAGAGTTCGCATTCGAATTCGCAATCATCTCGATTTGTATGGTTTCTTGGTAGCCAGCAGCAATGAATAAACTTCCACTGCTCGGAGATTCGAGTTTGAAATCTACATCCCCAGCTTGTGAATTATCGAGCCAAATTGTGTAATCAGTTGGTGCATTTCCAGTATTGACGACCTTTATGGTAGTGAAAGTGGATTCGGAAATATCAAGATCCAGCGATTGGTTGGTTGGGGTTAGACTGCCGTTGAAAATCTGCCCAACAACAACGTAAAACACATGCACATCGCCAATTAACTGTCCAGAGAAGGGATCTTCAATTCGCACGGAAATTGGCTGATTGAGACCAGCAGGAGCCAATGGGTCAGTCTTGATATTGAACGAGATGAATTCGATGTGTTCGTTGTTCGAACCAAATTCACCATCGAGTTCTCCATCGGATATGTCAGATGTGAGATTGGTGATGTTGGTATCGGCCTCACTGAAATTTGCAGTCCAGTTTTCAGGAAGGTCATTCACCACACGTAAGCGATAAGAACCAACATCGTTGCCCGTGTTGGCAAAACGCATCGGTACCGTGGTGTCAACACCTACAGGAATGTCGTAAGGGCCTGAGTCAAGGAATTCGCCATCGATGAGAGGCGGGATAATTAGAGTGTAATTTCGAGTTAATGTTTCGGCCGCCACACCGCTACCTTGTAGCGCCGGGCTAAGGGTAGGAGTGATGGTGATTGAAGCAGAGAAGGTTCCGGCAACCGGATACTGATTGGCTTGAGGCCCGATGATGTCAAGTGTAGTCGTAGCGCTGTCACCGGGTGTTAAACCGGTGTAAAGCGGGTTAGAAACACTCACAGACCAACGGTCCGCTTCACTGAAACCGCCTTCATTGAGGGCAGTGAAACTCTTACCAGTGGTAATTGTTGCATCGAGGGTCTCGCTCAGCATAGTGGGTAGATTGTGAATTACTCGGAGGTTGAGGTCGATGTTTCGAACAAGTTGTGTACCGGTGAGGGTTTGTTGGATTTCCTCATTCGGAATTACTTCTGGAACAGGGTTAAGTCCGGGGTCGACAACAATTACGGGAGATACTTCGATGGGTGCTGTGTCTTGTGATGGGACACCACCACCGAGCGGTTGGCATTGAATCCAAACATCAAGCGCGTCACCCGCCATGTTGTATTCGCTGGTTACGATTGGATTCTGAATCGCTGGAGCTGTGAGGGTCACGGTAACTTGAGTCGTTTGCCCCGAGGATACTGGAGGGGTAATCGATGGTGCGACCTCCCAGGTCCAATTCAAGGTCGAAACAGAAAGGCCAGTGTCCAAGGAGTATGTCGTGGTCACGCTACCGGTATTTTCGACCACAGCGATGAATTGAGCAGTCCCACCAGGGGAGATTTTCTTCGTGGTCGCAGGTTCGACAAGATCAACAGTGCCTTGGAAGAAATCACCTACCATGACTCTGCCAACTCCACTGATTTCGTATTTATCTGGAGAATCCACTGATGTGAACGTTATGACGATTTTATCGGTTTCCGAACGTACTGCAGTTGTTGGCACATCCACATCGAGTGTAACCAAACGTACCGAACCTGCCGGTAGCGTAGCTCCGAAGGATGCAGAGGTTTCATCAGCCCATGGTTTGTTTTGAGTAACTGAAATCGTGAACAGGTCTGATTTAATACCGGTATTCTTGACAACAAATGTAATTGCCGTGGAATCACCAGGTTCGACAACTAGAGTAGCAGGTTCAATGACAATCGCATTGTAGTCTGAAAATTTAATCCACGATTCTTTGACAACGACCGTTTCATCCCATGCGGTTCCGTCAAACTTGACTGATGCAGAAATATTCCACACCCCCGTCAATGTCGTAGAGTCAACGTTTGCGCTTAGAACGCCTGACTCTTGAATTGTTCCTGCTGAAGGTGGATATGAGCCAGGTTGTAGAAGCACAGTATTGGAGGCAAAATTGAGAACGGTTGCGGGTGTCGAGTTGTCCCTCAGTGTAATGGTCATCGTAGCAGATAGAGGCTTTACTCCAGAATTCGTAACCGTTGTGTTGAGGGCAGTGACCGCATTAGGCAATGCCATTCTGTTGGTTGACGGGGTTACATCAGGGAAGGTGTTGGTCATCAGTTCCCCAAAGTGCTTATTTTCTACAGAAAAAGACAGCCCGAGGCCCTGATAATTGTTCAAGAGAGCATTGCCAGCCTCTTTGGATGAGACGATTTTGACCCTTAATTCTTGACCTGCTCCGTTAGTAGCATTCCACGAGAAAGAAATGGGGGCAATGTCAACTTGAGCAGAGGCGCTACTTACCGTACCCATGGAGATGGTCGTCACGTCATTGAATGTCAGTGAAGGGGATCCTTTGTGTTGGAGAACCAACCACAATTCATCACTACCGGAGCCGGTTGCAGATACGTTGACCGTGACGATGTGTTCCCCTGGCTCGAGGTACATCGAAGCCCCGATGACTGCTGAACCGGAATTGCTGAGTTGAAGTGGGTCTCTAAAGTAAAAATCAAGTACAGAGCGGCCTGAAGTAGTTGTTTCATTTTCAGAATCACCAGCGCCTACAAGCGGCAAGTACATTGGGACGACGAAAAGCAATACAAGCAGGCTTGCTAGTGCCGATTTACGAGATACAGCATTAAGCAGAAGAGCCACCTCCTGGAGAGTCAAATCGAGCGATAGTGACTTTCTTACCTTGACGGCGCCATTGAAGGAGGAGTTGCTCAAGGAGTCGCTCATGGACGAGATCCGATATGCCGAGGCGACGGCGTTCCTCCCAAAGCAACATTTGTTCTGTCTTGGTTAACAACGCATCTCGTAAATAGAGTTCAAGAGTGCGTCGGTAAGCGTCTCGGTCGGAGACTGCATAGACAATGGTGTCTCCAGGCAACTGGTCCGCACGGTTTTGTATAAGGTTGCCAAGCGTAAGTGCTTCGTCGTAAGTCAAGTTTCGTTTGTCAAGGTCAGTCTGTACTGAACTGGCGATTGTCTGAAGGTCAAATCGAGTGTTTGAGCGCTGAATCTGCTTTGAGTAGCGCCGACATCTACGAGACATGCGAGCCGCCACCATAATTGCTGATGAAACCCGCCGGTTATTGAAAGAATCGGTCGATATGGGCGGTTTAACCCACATCGATAACAAAACCACCCATAATGCATAAAAGGCTCGCTAAATGGCATATTCCATTGATAAAGTGTTAATTTTTTAACTTTAGAAGCCAAATATGGGTAAAAGCAATCCTTCATGTCCTTGAAGTGTTTGGAAAGTTCATGAGCGAGACAATTACCCATGAAGTCGGACAACAAGCCCCATCATTTGCATGCATAGATTCCGCAGGACAAATGCATGACTCAAGTGCATACCAAGCAGATGGTAAAACCGTTATCGTTTACTTCTATCCACGTGACTCAACCCCCGGGTGTACAAAGCAAGCATGCGACTTTAGAGACAACATGGCACGCCTTGCCAGCGAAAATTACGTCGTACTCGGCGTTTCCAAAGATTCTGAAGGGTCACACCAGAAGTTTATCTCCAAACAAGACCTCAACTTTCCGCTGCTTATGGACAGAGACGGTGAACTGCACGATTCGTTCGGAACATGGCGCCTCAAAAAGAACTACGGAAGAGAATACATGGGCTGTGCACGCTCTACATTCGTTATCGGCCCTGATGGTACTTTTTCGTGGCTACGTTACAACGTAAAAGCCAAAGGCCATGTGCAGATGCTCATGAGAGAACTCGGCCATGGTGAGTGAGGGATTGGATGATTGACAGGCTGTCCTTGAGCGGTCAACGCATTGACATTGGCAACGGCTCCGTTGCTTGGGCGCCTTGCCATATTGGCACCTCAACTGAAATTGGTTCTTCCAGCTCCATTGGGTCACTCGCACACGTTGGACGTGAAGTACAGATTGGTAACAACTGTAGAATTCAGGGTGGAGCATACATTGCTGATGGATGTGTCCTCTCCGATGATGTATTCATCGGCCCGAACGTAACGCTGCTCAACGATAAGTACCCTCCATCCAACAATCCACAGCAATGGCAACCCATCCAAATTGGTAAAAACGCAGTTATTGGCGGAGGTGCTACGATTGTTGCTGGTTGTTCCGTCGGCCATTCAAGCGTTCTTGGTGCCGGCTCAACACTGACTAAATCGATTCCGTCTGGTGAAGTGTGGGCGGGGAATCCCGCCCAATTCCTCATGTCGAGAGAAGAATACAACTCTAAACAGAGCCAACTCAAACTGGAGCTGGGGGATGAATGATGGATAGAAAAGCAGTCGTCTTAGATTATTTGGAAAAATGCAACACCTATGCACAAGCTTCCATCAAACGAAAATTGGAACGTGGAGAGGCAGATGAAACAAAGTCTTGGGAGTCATATATGCAATTTAACGACCATGCAATCGAAGAAATCAGCAACGGCACGCTTGACCACTGGTTCTCACCGCCACCGAGTGAAAACATGAGTAATGCACATCGAATCGATGTAGACAACATCGAACATGCACAACGTGCTGGTTGGCTCTCAGGCTTACTTTCACCCCGGCCACTAATTGTTGCATCTACGCAAGATGAAAACGGCAACAAAAACCTCGCACCGTACACTTCGGTCATGGCTGTTTCAACCGGACCTCCCCTGCTGATTGCTTCATTCAGTTGCAATCGTGAAGGTAGGTACAGAGACACCCTACACAATTTGAGAACGACAAAAAGAGCGATTCTGCATCTTATGCCGAGTACATTGTCATCGATTCAAGGCATCGATGAAACCGCTGCACCCTTACCACAGAACGAAAGTGAGTGGAATCTATCCGGATTCACCCCTAGTCCGCTTGACCCCTTGCTGATGAACGAAGCTGTGGCTGCACTCGAAGTTGAATTTCTTGAAGATAGGCCGTTACCAGATGCTGTTGCTCGCTTAGCAGTACTACGCGTTACAGGCCTGTGGACCTCAGAACAATCGATTCCACCTGAAGGGTTAGACATACTTTGTCAACACGGGCATGACAGACTTACTCCTGCTCCAAACACATGGGGTAAAAAAGTGCTCAAACACTATGGCAAAAAGTGATCAGCGCAATTGTCTCCACATTGATGTTAATCCTTGAACCAAATCTGTTTTTGTGGTCCAGCCCAACATCTGTTCAGTGCTTGAGCAATCTGGAAGTCTTCGCTTTGCGTCTCCATGGTACCCCTCTGCAATACGAACTTCCGGCATTTCTTGACCCCATGTAGATGTTTGGACAACAGAATATATCTGCTGTTGTAAATCACGTATACTCACTTCTTCAGTTGAACCAATGTTCACTGCTATTCCAGAAAGAGAACCACCTTCGATAGCCGAGTCCATTATTCCAGCACGATAAAATCCGTCGACAATATCGTCAATCCAAGTGAATGAACGGGTTTGCTCCCCTCCGTTATGCAGTTCAATAGGTTGGTTCTTGAGAATAGCCTGGAAAAACATAGCGACGACTTGACCGTATTCATCACCAAGGAGGCGAGGACCGTACGCATTGAATGGCCGTACAATTCGGACATCCAACCCTTCTCGGACTGCGTGTTGGCAAGCAACTTCATCAAGATATTTGCTTGCTCCATAGGAATGACGTTGGTGTTTTGCAGGGTCAGTAAAAGTCATATCGTTTCCATTTTGAATTGGTTGCTGTTTTGCCTCTCCAAACGCTTCTGGAGAGGATGCTAAAACATATCGTGCTTCATGAGCCATTGCAAGTTCAAGAGTTCGTAAAGTCCCGTTAATGTTGACATCAATAACCGAATGTGCCGCTTCATGGAACCATTTTGTCCCGTTTACTGCTGCAAGGTGATAGATGATATCAACGCCAACAAGTGCCTCAACAGCATCATCCAAACGATCAATATCCCGGACATCACCCTTCATAAATTGAAAATTCGGATGTTCACTAATCGATGCAAGATTACTTTCTTTCCCCCTAAACAGAGAATCAAACGCAAGAACAATGTGACCTTCGCTGAGCAATCGTTCACACAATGACGAACCAATAAATCCTGCACCACCGGTCACTAAAATTCGCCGAACTGCCAAGATGTTCACCTCATTGCACTCGTTCAACGACCGTTAGTGTTACAACACCTTGTTCCGACTTGAGTTCAACGATGTCTCCATCGTTAATCGACATACATGGATCTTTGTCGAATCCATGACCGTACGGGACATCCAGCAAGGAGCAGGCGGGTAAGGTCAGAGGGCACACATCTCTGTTAACAATAGCTGTGGGCCCTTTACCGGTATACAAAAGACCCATCAAGACGTAAGGTGCAACGGTAGAGCCGGAACCTTTGGGATAGATTAGAATCGAATTCTCAATTGCCCTACCGTCAAGAGGGTGACCAGTTTCCTCAACAACTCCAGTATCGCGATGAACATACCCAAGGTAAGTAATGGGTACGTCGGTAACCATTGCTGGGCCAGTGACACAAAAATCACCTTGACTCAAAAGAGGCGCACCAGTAAGCTTCTGGTCACCAAACTGTGCCACCTTTGCACTCGCATGCTGCGGTTGAGATTTTGCGTGCAGAACCGGCCGTGGCCCCGAAGAAAGAGAGGGATTGAAGGCATGATTCACACAATCAACTATCGACATCACGCTGGTTGGAAGGCGATTGAGGCCGCTGGTAAGGTAATGCTCTGCTTTGAGTGAGTTGGTGAGTAGATGATTGTAATGTACTCGATTGTAAGGAGTTACTTCAGGACATGTGTCTTTCAAAATAACTGCCCCGGCTTGTTCAAGCAAAGTGATGCTTCCGTCCGCCAATGCGAGTTCATAGTTTTCTCCACTGGTGAATACCCAGAGGCGCTGGTTAGGAATTTTCGCCCCCATCTCAGAATGTGCACGGACTGCAGCGGCGGTGATTCGTACTTCCTCTAAGCTGGCTTGCGGACATCCAATGACCACCAAATCCACTTGACCTTTCGGCTCAAGAGCTTCGTATCGAGACTGCAAATCAGCCTCAGTAAAGACCAATTCACCCTGCCATCCGTCGCTGGGATGAGCCCATGTGCCATCGACTGTTTTCGACAAAGGAGGGTCTGCAGAAAGACCTTCAGCCCACAGCATTGGAGTGCCGTAATTTGCTGCTGCGGCAGTCAATGCTTTCTTTCGTGCAAAACTTGCGTTGTGTGGAAGTCCCTGAATGAAAGGCATAGGCCCCCACGGTACGTTCCAATCGGGACGTACCTGCTTACCAATCCAATCGCCGAGAATTGACCAATCTGAGAGAGTCTCAAGTTCGCATTGAACCCTAACATGTATATTTGGCACCCGATTTTCCTCAAGATGTAGACCCCATTTTGGCGCAAAACCAGTTAGCGCAGTGGCTAAGGCCGATAAGCCAGATTCACGGTTGGTAATCAGCGATGTCCATGTGTTCGAGAAGCAAACAGCATTGGATTCTGCCCACGATGCAATACCGCTCTCATCATCAACCCCTCGATCATAAGGGGTACACGAAAGCGTTGATTGAATGCCGAGTTTAGAGTAGGCATCAACAATTTCAAATTGCTGTTCAAGAAAATCCGGCCAGTCAATGTCCATTTCTTTCATTTTCTCCTTGTCACATCCAGCAGAATTCAAAGTGGTCGGAATAGACACCTTCCCGTCACCAGAACTCGAAAGGTCTGATAAAAATCGACGTAATCCGTGCCCCCCGGTAATCACTGATACGCCAGATACATGAGCGTGGTCGACTTCGACAAATCCTGTAGCACCCGCAGTGCCGGCTAAATCAACAACTAAACGAGCTGCTTTCTGCCGGGTTGGGCCCTCTTCACCAACAAGTTGCGATGCAAGTCGCGGTGGAAGGTCCATAGTGTGCGGAATTCGACTGTACCCTTGAACTCATCCCTTCATCAAAGCGCCGGAAATGGATTCGATTTCAAAATCAGAGTTTTCACCGAAGGATTTGATACCTTTGACGAAATTAACAACAATTATGTCATCCCAACCTCAAACGGATTTCAACGGCCCTATCGCAGGTGAACCTGCAAAGAAAAAAGCACAGACTAGTCAGCCTTTTGCAACATCAAAACACAAGAAACAGACGCATGGAAAACCCACTATTTCTCGAAAAAAGAAAGCACTAACCGTTCTGCAAACTGTTCTTATCGCACTAGCACTGTGTCTTTCGACCTATTCCTATGTCACATTGGATTCGCTTTCAGAGAATGCTATCGACGGAAAAGATGCCGATGAAATGCTGGTACGCACAGAAGGACGCGATGCAGATTCGATGTGCACCGAAGGCGGTGCTGAAATCTTGATAGGTAACGACCTCAACAATAATGCTTACTTGGACGAAGACGAAGTTACGTCATCAACAAAAGTCTGCCACGGCAAGGAAGGGCTTTCTGGCCCCCAAGGTGCTCCAGGAAATACCGAAATTACCGCACAGAATTTGATTGACATCAAGCACCTCACCTCTGGTCAAGGCGGATGTGTAAACGGAGGCATCACCATACACAGTGGAATTGATAACAACAGCAATGGGGATTTAGACGCTGCTGAGCGAGCAACCAGTGTTGAGGTTTGTGACGGACTTTTGGGTTCTAACGGCAACGATGGCGCTGCAGGAAATGATGGAGCGACAGGCACGGATGGCCAGCAAGGTGCAGATGGAGAGAACGGAGCACCTGCGCTGGTGGAACAACATCAACCTCCAGCCTCGGTATGTCCTTCTGGAATTGTTTTACGATTCGGAGTCGATGATGGGATTGGCCAAGGAGAAGCCCGAGATGGAATTCTTCACGACGATGAGGTACATTCCTCACTGAACATTTGCAGTACACCTTTGCTTTTCGGCCCGATCACTGATTTTTCGATTGGAACTGCTAACGGAGTTACAACCAACTGCGACGCCTTAGCATGGAATTCTGAACAACAGCACATTTTGATGGCTGGTGTCAACGGTGTTGACGGCTGTGAATTGTGGATAAGTGACGGACTTGACGGTTCAGCAGTTCTACTGTCAAACATTCATCCTTCTGGAGACTCTCTACCCGGCAAGGAATTGGGAATGCATTCGGTGATGACTGCGCACGGTGAACACATCTTCTTTGATGCAGATGATGGTGTGAACGGACGTCAACTTTGGGTCAGCGATGGAACACTCTCTGGAACCAACCTCATCACTTCAAACGGCGCGACAATACCGGTTTCTTCAGCATCGACGATGGTGCATTGGGGCCGTGGAGTACTGCTCAACAGTGCTGCGGACGTGTTGATGTGGAGTGATGGCACATACGCCGTTCCAGCCTTTGAACATCCGGATTTTTCCAGCCAACAGAGCGGTCAGCTCTATTCACAATCGGCTGGAATGACCTCTTTAGGCGGTGAAATGTTGCATTCAAACCAAACTCATGCTTGGTTTTCAGCCAAAAGTGGAGGTGATATTGAACCTCATTTACTTACTCTTGATGGCGTTATAACCAGTTGGAACATCAACCCTTCAGGCTCCAGCCTGCCCAACGCTCCGAGTATTATCGATGGCACTCTAATAGCGGTGGCAGAGGCGCAGAACGGTCGTCAACTGTTACGTTTGTACGAGGATGGAAATTACCAATGGTTAACCTCACTTCAACACGAAGGAACGGGAAACCCTTCGCAGCATACTGCCGAACATCTTGGGATTCACCTTGTCGAAGACAGGCTGGTGTTTGATGCTTTGACTTCGGGTGTCGACCCTCGATTATGGAGCCACAACCTTACCTCTGGAGTGACCCAGATTCTTTCTAGTAACATTGTGGCACCCGGTGATTGGGCAGGTGGAATTGTTCACAACCAGAAAGTTTGGTTCGACTGTGTTGCACCCGGAGTGGCTCATGAGATTTGTTCCAGTGACGGTACCGAATCTGGGACCGCTGTTGTGACAGACTTACGCCCTGGAATGGCAAGTTCGAACATTCTCGCCTTTGCAGTTTTAGAACAACACTTGTTTTTTATTGGTTCAGGAAAAATCGATGGGACAGAAACCGGTTCATGCCTATGGCACTTCGACGATGTGGAGCTATCGCTTGTATACGACCCTTGGATTGGTTCGGGGAACAATTCAGCAACAGGCACATACGGTGGACTAACCATAACTGAACATCATCTTTTGTTCGCTTCTCATGATGGAAGTAGAGGGCACGAAGTACATGCTTGGAGCCACGGACAAACAACCGGTGAATGGCTGATTTGGTGAATTATCTCTCATCAATACAGTGAGGACATGAAACTTCAATCACGTAATCGCTGGATTGTTGTTCCTTGGGCGTAAGTGGTTGTCGACAAGCGAAACATTGTACGACATCGCTTTGCTTGAGATCAGAACCCAATGCGACTCTATGGTCGAAAACAAAGCAGTCTCCGTTCCAATATTTTCCACCAACCTCCTCGAAATAACCCAAAATGCCACCTTTGAGTTGTTTCACGTTCGAAAATCCTGCATCCATCATCACCACACTGGCCTTTTCGCAACGAATCCCTCCGGTACAGAACATCACGACTGGAGTATCTTTCATTTCCTCTGGAAGCGATTGGATGGCCTCGGGGAACTTTCGAAACGATTTGATATCAAGGTCAATTGCATTCTCAAAAGTACCCAATCGAATTTCATAATCGTTACGAGTATCGAGAATCGCTACTTCCTTGCCATCATCCAACCATTGTTTGAATTCAAGCGGAGAGATTTCCTCTCCTGTACGCTGTGCAGGTTTGACATTGTCCATTCCTAACGAAATAATTTCTTTCTTGAGACGGACATTCATTCTGTTGAACGGTTGGTAATCCGTGTAGGAATATTTCAAATCCATATTTGAAAAACGCTCATCGGATTCAAGAAAATCGACATATGTTTCAATCCCTTCTTGTGCCCCTGCTAAGAAGAAATTGATACCTTCGTGTGACAAGAGAATTGTTCCTTTTAGTCCAGCTTTTTTGCATTGAGACTGGAAGGGTTCACGCAGTTCATCTCGGTCTGGCAGTTCGACAAATCGATATCCGGCAATGTTCGATACCGTGGCCTGCATGGTTAGAGGAAAGGCATGGGCTTTTTGATTCATTCTCACGTTAATGGCGCCAGTCATGCCGTGAAGCTAAAGGTCGACGCCATCCTTGGCCAAAAGCGCGATTTGAAACTCGGGGTGCTGGAGACATCTGCCAGCGCTTGTGTTCGCTGCGCTCGAGTCTCATTAAGACTTCAACAACCACGTCTCGATTGAATCCCTTATCGGCAATCGCCTGTGCGTCCAATCCCTCTTCGATGTGGGCGTGAAGGATTGCATCGAGTGTAGCGTAAGGCGGTAAAGAATCTTCATCTTTCTGATCGGGAGCTAATTCAGCAGACGGAGGTTTGGTCCGTGTCGATTGGTTTACCGGGGGTGCCTTTCCTGCAACTTCTGCTCTACGATTAAACACATCAGCAAGCCCGTAAACTTGCATCTTATACAGATCGCCTAGAGGGGCATATCCTCCTGCCATGTCGCCGTACAGAGTGCAGTAACCTTGAGCCAATTCAGATTTGTTGCCCGTAGCAATCGCCATTCGACCTTGAGCATTGGCGTGTGCCATGACCAACAATCCGCGCAGTCGAGCCTGTAGATTCTCAGAGGCGACCGGATGACCTGAACTGAGCATTTCTCCAATCGAGGATTCGACCGAAGCATGGAATTCGTCGATTCCAATTAAGTCAAAAACAAGGCCAAGTGATTCGGCAGTGTAGCGTGCATCATCAATCGAGTGCTGCGATGAATGGCGACTTGGCATGGCAATACCAGTGACATTTTCTGGACCAACCGCTGCTGCTGCCACACATGCTGCAACAGCAGAATCAATCCCACCTGACAAACCCAATACGATTGATGTAATTCCTGATTTCCTGCAATAGTCCGACAGACCAGTCACTACGGCGTCTGCAAGGTCTTCAAGCAGTTCTTTATCGTATTCATGTCCCTGATCATCTGGTGAGAGTTGACGAATCACATCGTGACCAATTCGCAATGCATCGGGTGATTTTGAATCGACCCAAGTGCAGTTTTTAGCATCTTCAATGTCAACCAAGAGTACCCCTTCTCTCCACGCAGGAGCCACAACCACTCGCCCGTCTGGCCATGCAACAAGTGAATTGCCATCGAAAAGGAGATCGTCGTTGCCGCCAACTTGATTGGCGAGTAAAAAGGGATGGCCAAGTACTCGTGCAGCCGTACGACAGACATGAATTCGAGCACTTAATTTGTCGGCGTGATAAGGCGACGCTGAAAGATTCACTGTTGCGTCCAGCAGTACCCCTTGCCGACCCCATTCAGCAAGGTGTTCAATCGGGTCGGCAGAATACGATGAAGGCGTAAGTTCAGCCGCTTGCCACGCATCTTCACAGACAGTGACTCCAAGATTAAGTTGAGCAATTGTACGTGCGATACCTGAGCGATTATCCGGGTGGAAATATCGAGCCTCATCAAACACGTCGTAGGTTGGAAGAAGTTGTTTACGTGCAATGACATGAGAATTATCCTCACCACTAGGATGTGCGTCCAATGAACCGGCACGGACAACACCATTGGCAGGAAGTTGGCGGTTCCCCCGAGATTCGATGGGGGTGCCTACAAGAACTGGAATAGGTACATCAAGCGCACTTGCTTTCTTTTGACAGAGTGAGATAAATTCGTCTTGTAACAATAAATCACGTGGCGGATATCCCGAAATTGCAAGTTCAGTGGTAACGCCAAGAATTGCGCCATGTTGTGCTGCCAATTCTGCCAGATGCTCAAGACGCGACGCATTTCCAGCCAAATCACCCACCGTTGGGTCAACTTGCATAAGACCAATCAAACGACCCATGATACCACTTCAGAGTATAGGTTAGAGACGGACAATTTCTCCATCAGCATTCTTGTACCACCATTCGTTTGTAGCCTTATCATGATACCACCAATAACCATCCGAACCCTTCACCCAATCCGTTTCTTGAGTAGTTGAAGAAGGTGTGCTTTGTGCAGAGGCAACAGCAGCGGCAGCAGCACTCGAAGTACCAACTCCCGAAACCACATTTTCGTCTTCATATTCGTCTTCGTCCTCATACTCATCATCTTCAAATTCAGATGAATATTCATCCCAGTCGTATTCAGACTTTGCTCCTTTGTTGAGTGTCATTTTCCGCGCCCAAATTAGGCCCGTAAGAACGATCGAAAGGAACAGTAAAGCGGCAAAAGAACCAAGCAAGGGGTGGACGTCTCCAAACACTCGTTCAGTCAAAGATTCTTCTCGTTGCGGTCGAACATCAATAGATGGACCAATGGAAGTGATTCCATCGGCGATTTGAACCTCTACCCATTGTAAACCGGTTTGTGTAGGATTCCAGTCGGTCGTCACCGGAACTCCACCGCCCTGAGGAATCTGAACAGTAACTCTTCGTAGTGTGGAGCGGTTCCCATCTGCGAGAACTTCAAGGAAAATTACCTCGACTGAACCGTCGAGAGTTCCGGTGTTTTCAACGTATGCGGTGACGATAGAGGTTTGACCCACTTCAACCAAGAAGCGAGAGTAACTAACCGAACCGCTCTGCAATTCAAACTCAGGCTTGAGCCATACCATGTCCCATACACCAACGGGTGTGCCTGCTGGCGTGCCGCCTAGGCCCAGAACTTCGTTATCGGCTAAATCTCTGCCTGACACATAAATGTGTACTGTAAGACGATTCTCAAGCATCTCTTTCGTAATTTCACTGAGATTAAATGAACCAAAGACTTCGAGTCGCAATCCCGAAATATCTGGACCAAGAAGAGTGAGCGGTTCTATTCCGTCACGAATACGGTCACCGGTTTCTTTCTCTTCGACCCACCATACGAGTTCGAGTGATTCAACATCTAAACCGCCATCTTCAGATAAGAGAATTCGAACTTCATGTGATTCTGCCTCCAGAACTGAACTCGGCCTCGGGTTGGAAACCTCGACAGGTTCCGGTCCGGTTCCATCGACAATAATCCAACGTACAGAATTAATTTGGTCAGTTGAGTCAACGCCTTGACCTTGAAGACAACCCACACTCCAGGTCATTGGAATCGTTGTTGTTGTCGAGGGAGCTTGCAGAGCAACAGACCAAATGCCGTTGAGAGAAGAGGCTGAAGTAATCGTTCCGTCAAACAGAATATCGACATTGCAATCGAAATCAGGAATTTGACCGGTTTCAGAGAAGACAATCCATCCTGAAACCTCGAATGGACTGCTTGGAGCAAGGCGGGCGCCGTCACCAAGCAATGTACCTTGCGACAAAATAAGGTTTACACTCTCTTCGGGCACCTCCATAGCAGCAGAAAATCGCCAACGGTGCTCAGGGAAGGCTAGGAAAACTTCCTGTCCAGCGCGGTCACTGACCCGAATACCAGGCTCTCTACGAGTTTCTCCCAAGTCTGGAGTGGTCCACGCTAAACGCATCTTAACGTTCAAGGTCATATCGCTCTCATAGGGACTTGCAGGGCCGTTAGTGCCAAGCATTTCACAGTCAACAATGATGACATGTGGACTTGTTGTAGTACAATTTCCTGTGGTGAAATCCCATCGAATGGGTAGTGGGTCACTTCCTTGATTCGAGGCCAATTCAACAATGACTGTTGACAAATCAGAGCCACCGTTCGGTTCGACAATATTGACGTTGAATTCATACGGCATATCTGGGTGCAGCCAAGGTTTCTTACCACCTACATGAGAGAAGGCGTTTGATGCAACAGTAGGCGCACCATCGGTAGCCAATTGGTACATGAACAGGTGTTCATCACTACCGTTCCCGCCACCGAAATCAAGCGGATGACCTGCGTTATCTGAACCGACAAGATAGGCAGCAACTTTGTGTCCCAAACTGCCACCTGTATCGTCAATCATGAACGTGTATTGGCCGATGAGAGTGGATAAATTACTTGGCAGGAACAACGACATTTCGTTATATTCATCTGCATCTGGCAACTGATTCATATTTGTATCATCAGCCCATTCCTTCCAAACCATAGCATTGATGTTTTGAGGTAAAACAGGTTGGTCGGTGATTTGAATCTGTACCGTTTGTGTTGTTGATGGAATTCTGTGGTCGAAGCGATCCATGTTAACCTCGAGGACCTGGGGGGTAATCGAATCGATATGGAATGTTCGAGTGTAAATTGCGTCTTGAGTGGTACCGGAACCGCTCAATGACTTCACTTCAAAGTGCCAGACTGCAGTTCCAAAGGAAAAAGGAACATTATCCGTGAAATTCCACATATTGCCTTCTAAAACAGTGGTGTTTGAGACCAAAGTTTCACCTCGGAAAAACTCCACCACTGCGTCACCGTCAGCGAAAGCAGCGTGAGTGTTGATTCCTTCATATCCAATCTGCACACTGATTTGAATTGTTGAACCTGCCTTAATGTAGTAATGTGAGGGCGATAATTCCTGATTAAACGAATCGCTAAACATCACATTCTTAATTTCCAGGTCGTTTTCATAACCCTGAATTCCAGTGACCCCCCAAGTATGAGTGGCAGGTATTGAAAGTATGCCGTTGGCAAGAAGCAAGCGTGATGAGGCATGAAGGATTGGCGAATCATCCCATGAGGGTTCTAATCGGAACGTCACATTGACCGTAATCTCATTGCCGTCGGTGAAACTTGTCACAGGATTCTGGGGATGAAGTTCAACAATTGATGAATCCCCGGTACCGAAAGGAGTTCCCCCGTTGAGAGGAAGGGTCCAAGATGCTGAATGGTTGCCTCCAACAATGTCGAGTCGAACAGATGTGGCACTTGAAGAGGAGACTTTGAACGTCGTCTCTAACGTATTCCAAAATTGACTCGGCGTAAGGACAGGGCCGTCAGTGTGCATATTCATGTTGAGGAGTTCAACGCTTGAAGAGAAATTGAGACCTTCAATAGCAACATGAAGTCCACCAGCAGTATCAGAGGTCAACGGTAGAGGGATGCTGTGAACTCCACCAACTGAAGAGAGTCCATTCCGGATACCGTTTAATCCCAGAACAAATGGAGAATCCGAAGTTGCCATGAGCGTTGATTGTGCTTCATAGGGGACCCCAAGTCCCGCAAGAGTAACCAGGCCGGTTCCAAACACCTCGATTTCAACTTCGGTAAAGTATGTGCCTAAACCACTCACGAGAGATGTGGTACTCGACACGGACGCATTCAAGTCTGCAAGCTGAGTTTGATTGAGGGTGAAATGTGATGAACCACCTTCAACATACCAATTAGCAATAGTTTGACCGTCATGGTTCAGATTGACTGACGAAAGATTTCCACTCGAAGACAGTGCGCTAAAACCAAAGCTGGTGGGTTCAGTAGCTGGAATCCATGCCTTTGCCGATGAACTACCCGATATTCCGGGATTCGCAGAAATATACGTTAGGCCGTTCTCAAATCGGTCTTGCCATCCCCATGAACCTACTCGGGCATCGCTACCGCCCCATTCGAAAACTCCATCTTTGTAAAAATCAATTGCCGGTGCAGCCGGTAGAATGCCGCCATACACACCCATGGTAACATCAAACACTTCCCAAGAGTCTGAACTGTTGTTCGAAGCTGAAGTGAATCGAAGTTGGTGCGACCCAGCAGTGCCTTCGTCACCGAGCAGACTCAATGAATAAGGAAGGCTGATGTTGTTCCAAGACAGACTTTCCGAAGTTCGGATTTGAGCCTGAGCCATAACCGTAGTTGCATCAACATACACTTCGGCTAATGCAGCAGTGGATGAATACCATGGTGATTCTAGCGTATCATTCCAAACTCCGAGTACCGATTTGTTGAACGTAGAATGAGTTGCTCCACCACTCATTGTCCAACCACGGTCATATGGTTCCTCCGAAAAAGACGAATAATAACTTCCGTCGCCGCTAATAGAGTACACTTGCGGCATTTCTCCATTTGCAGATGGCTCAAAATAAAGATGAAGTTTGACTGATGTGACCGATTTCCAATCCACCCCATTCAGCGGAATCAAACCCATGTCTGTACCCGTCATTCCGGGAATCGGGTTTCCGGTTGATGTATCAATAACTGTCCAGCTGAGATTAGCCCCCTCAGGTATGCTTGCATCGAGATAGAGTGGAGCCCACGGCCCGCTCTCAACAACTTGGAATGAACTCGAAGAAAAGCCGATTGAAGGGCTAGTCCATTCTGCAGATGGAGGGGTTGCGTAGTGCACATCATCTACAAACCAAAAGTCACAACAGGTGCTTGAACCTGAAGTTTGATGAATTCGGATTTGAGAATTCGTGTGCAATGCAGCTGGTGGGAGCATGGTCATGTACTGGAAGTTCGTCTGTGGAGTCCCACTAAAACCTGCAGCAGTGAACGTTTTAAAGGTCGTCCAAGTATTGCTTGAGGTTCGATACTGAAATTGCAAGTTCTCTCCGCTATCAGGAGTTTCCCCGCACCCTGAGCGCCCCTCGTGCACCCAAGCGTGGAAGGGCATGGCTGAGACGCCAGAAAAGTCAGTAATCGGTGAAGTAGCATATGTGGAGCCGGCGTGGGTTCGAATCGAACCTCCTGAACTGCCATTGTATCCACAAGCAGGAGTAGTTACACGCCCCGAGTACGAATTTGAGAAGGTCCAACCTGCGGCATTCGAGTTGAAATCCCACAGGGTACCCGCTCCGTTGCCAGTAAGAACATTGTTTTCGACAAACGTTCCGTTGAGAACTGATGAACTATGACTCCAAATCGAGGCATCCGTCCATTCAAACCCGTGTTGAGTTTGGTCAACTGATGGTTTCATTGAGAGATGAATGTCGGTAACGGGTGATTCACTAGGTACATCTACAGTGAACGCTTCATCATACACGCTATTTCCGCTCAACTGGACAACTGCATCATCTCCAGCTCCGGCATACAGGGGGGTTGTCGCTGGCTCAAGGAAGGAAGAATCCTCGTTGAAATCATTTGAAATCATGAAGGTACCCAAAGGGCCACCAACCAGCATCAGTAAGGAAAGGAACAATGCACTGCGACGCGCCGTTGAGCCTGTCATGTTCCTCCGTGTCGGTTAAAGGACTTCAAACATGCGTTGTCAGCCTCTGCGCTCTCGAACCAAAATCATACACAATGAACTGCAGCAAACTTCGACAAGTACGGGTTTTGCCAAGGGTGAGGTTCAAGTCAAAACCTCTTCTCGCACGGCTATGGCACGACCACAATCCGCGGGCGAACTCGATGCAGTAGCACTCGAGACCTCATTGCTGGATGCTTGGAAAAAAGAAAATGCTTTCCAAGGCTCAATTGATTCAAATCGAAACGGCGCTCCATTCATTTTCTTGGAAGGTCCACCTACAGCAAACGGCAAACCGGGTATCCATCATGTCGTTGCACGTGCTTACAAAGATCTGGTCTGCCGATGGAAGACAATGGAGGGATTCCGAGTCGAACGGAAAGGTGGATGGGATACTCACGGCCTGCCCGTGGAAATTGAAGTTCAAAAAAGAATGGATTTGATGTCGAATGAAGCGATTGAGGCTTATGGGATGGACAACTTCAATCAAGCTTGTCGTGACTCCGTTTGGACCTATGAATCGGCATGGAGAGAAATGACCGAGCGTATGGCTTACTGGGTCGATTTAGATAATCCCTATGTGACGCTGGACAACAATTATGTCGAATCATGCTGGTGGGCAATGAAGCAAATGTTCGACAAAGGACTCCTATATCGTGGTCATAAAGTTCTCCCGTATTGTCCTCAAACCGGAACGTCTTATTCCAGTCATGAAGTGGCCTTGGGCTACAAAGAAGTAGAGGAACCATCGGTCTATGTTAAGTTCAAACTAATTGACCAAGATGCGAGTATTCTTGCTTGGACAACGACTCCTTGGACGTTGCCAGGGAATGTTGGACTTGCGGTTGGCCCTGAAGTGGTCTATGTGCGCGTTAAAGTCACTGAGCAGGCTGAAAACTGGATTGGAGCAGGCGGTGCGTCTGTTGGTGAAGAGGTTATTTTGGCGAAAGATTTGATGAAGGAAGTTCTTCGACACAACGTTGAAATTATCGAAGAATTCCCCGGCTCAGACCTGGTCGGTCGAGCCTATGAACCGCTATTCCCAGATGCTGTCCCACGTGAAGATTCGTCAACTGCTTGGACCGTACTTGAAGCAGATTGGGTCACAACAACCGACGGAACCGGCGTAGTCCACACCGCGGTAATGTACGGTGAGGACGACTACAATTTGGGTATGGCGGCTGGTCTTCCGGCTTACCATACCGTTGACATGGATGGTGCTTTCATTGTGGGAACCCATGCTCAACTTGACGGCAGATACGTCAAAGAATGTGACCAAACAATCATTGAGTTGCTTTCTGCATCAGGTGGCAGCAACGGAAAAGGTCCTGAAAGTGGTCTTCTGTATCGCGAAAAATCCTACCTCCACGATTATCCACATTGCTGGAGAACCGACCACCCCCTTCTCTACTACGCCATGGATTCATGGTTTGTTCGGATGACTGCGGTCAAAGAACGCCTCTTAGAATTTAACGACGGAGTCGAATGGGCACCTGACTGGGTTGGTGAAGGTCGATTCGGCGAGTGGTTGCGCAATGTGAAAGACTGGGCGATTTCTCGTGAACGTTATTGGGGAACTCCTCTTCCAGTTTGGAGAGACGATGAAGGAAACATGAAATGTATCGGCTCGATTGCAGAACTTCAAAGCGAAGTCGCTCGAGCAGTTGCTGCCGGCATTGACAATCCGGACTGTCCTGACGACGTCGACCTCCACCGACCTGTTGTTGACGGGTACACATTGGTTTCAGAAAACGGAAAACCAATGCACAGGGAGCCCTTTGTCATGGATTGCTGGTTCGATTCTGGTTGCGCACCATTCGCTCAGTGGCATCATCCGTTTGACGGAGGAGAAACCTTCGATGCTTCTTTCCCTGTTGATTACATCTGTGAAGGCGTTGACCAAACTCGTGGATGGTTCTACACTTTACTTGCCGTTTCAACGACTGTGTTTGATAAACCGGCGTACAAGCGCTGTTTGAGTTTAGGTTTGATCTTAGATGCTGAAGGCAAGAAAATGTCGAAATCTAGAGGCAATATTGTCGACCCTTGGGACCATTTTAATCGAGAGGGAGCCGATGCAACTCGGTGGTACATGGTCACAGCAGGAGCGCCATGGAATCCACTCAAGTTCGATTCAAATGGCGTTCGAGAAACCTATGCCAAAATGTTCCTTACCTTGTGGAACATTTACAAATTCCATGCAGATTATGCTGCCATCGATGGCTTTGACCCCGAACAGTCGACCTCGGATGTGGGCTCACGTTCATCTCTTGACCGTTGGATTCTTTCGCGACTCGCGACGACTGCACAAAATTATCATGCCGATTTCAAAGGATGGAACTTCCACAAAGCATGTCGAGACCTCGAAGATTTCATCGTCAACGATGTCTCAAATTGGTATGTACGAAGGAGCCGTCGCCGACTTTGGGACGATGCTGAAACTACCGACAAAATAGCCTGTCAGCACACTCTTCATGAAATTTTGACAACCGTCTGTCGGTTGGTAGCGCCGGTAAGCCCATTTATGGTGGACGTCATTCACCGAAACCTCACTGGTTTAACTGTCCATCAAGCAGCCTGGCCGCTCGGAACACCAGGTTCTATCGAGGGCGCAACAGCAGATGATTGGGACGAAGATGTCGCGGCAGCCACTGCGAAACTCCCTCCACAAGACCTTTCACTTGAAGCGACCATGGCGTTGGTTCGTGAATTAGCTGAAGTTGGAAGAAGAATCCGTGTCGAGGCAGGCCGAAGACAACGCCTACCATGTGCACAAGGATGGATTGTTTCAGGACCTGATATGGCTGAATTCCACGATATTTTAGCAGAAGAATTGAATGTTGAGTCTATCGAAGTGGAAAATGATCTTGACCGATTCCAACAAATTGAGTTGGCTCCTAACTTTAGGGCACTTGCTCCAAAAGCTCGAAGTGAGGTTAATGCCGTTGCCGGAGAAATTAAGAATGCTCAAAATCCGTCCAAATTACTCGCTTCTATTCAATCTGGAACATGCAAAATCCTCGGTGTTTCAATCGATGAGGGAGACGTCGAAATACGACGGGTAGAACGTGAAGGTTTTGCTGCGTCTACCGTTACCATCGGCCAAGGTGAAAAGTCTCAACAAATCAGTTTAGTTCTTGACATGAACGATACAGACGAACTTCTTTCCAAAGGTCTTGCAAGGGATATTACCCGAAGAATCCAAGCAAAAAGAAAGGACCTCAATCTCGAAATTGAGGCAACAATCGATTTGGAAGTTTGGACTAAAAATGCCCCTGAAATGTTTGAGACTGACAAGCAATGGATTGTTACTGAAACACGTGCTTCAGCAGCAGTGTTCCACGAAAGCTCGGAGAAGCACGAATCAGATGCAGATTCCTTTGAAGTCGATGGGACTACCGTTTGGTTTTCTGTCCGATAATTTCGTACTGACGAGTTCAGCGACGGATTCAAAGCAATGTGCCGATAGGCAATGTCATGCGCCAGTTCATCTTGTCTGTTCTATTGGTCGCCTCGACTGTCCTTGCAGGTTGTTTTGGCGGAGGGGAAGAACTGCTCGACAACGATGTAGTTGAGGACCCAATTTGGGACACCTATGAATTGATAGATTCAATTGCACATGAAGACCCTCGAATGTTCATGACAGTTGATTTGAGAACGAATCAATCAACCAATACGTCGTGGGCTGTTTTCGATGCCAGTAAAGGTGGCAATTGTTGTGAACACTACCTTGCCACCACCATCGAAGGAGATATACTCAATATCGGTGGAGAATATCCAGTCTTTAGCGAAGACCGAGGACATGAATGGGACACCTACATCCCCGGCGTGTTACCGGCCCTTGGTCAGTGCGTCACTGCTGTACCAACCAATCCGGGACAAGAAGGATTAGGCGAAGGCAGCATTGTCCAAGCAACAAATGGGGATATCATCTCCATGTCTTGGTTCCCGTACATTGGCGCAGATGGAAAAATTGACAAATTCTATGCCATTCTTTACGACGAGTCAGAGGATGAATGGAAGTGGTGCTACAATCGATTAACTGAGCCGTTTTATGACCGTTCATGGCAAGTCGAAGTAGTGGGACCAATTACTTCGACCATTGGAAACGGAGATTGGGCAAGTATCGTTGTTTCAAACTTCTGGCACCAATCGCTTGATGCTGGCGGGCAAATTAGCGTCGATGGACTCAACTACTATCCATTCCAATTTACCGATAGGGACTCCAATGATCCCGTAATCGAGTTGGATCTTAACTTCACTGCTGAAGGCCTCACTTCGTACTATGATGTTAACAAACCACACAAAGAAATGCGAGCATTCCCAATGCCGACCGGTGGATTGATTTTCCCGAATTATTACAACAATGGTAACGCTGCATACATGGACACTACGCTCTCTTGGAATGAGTTAGAAGTTCAATTCCCCTCCGAATACTGCCATTATGATTCATCAGGAACCTTACATTGCGTGGCCAACTCGGGAACATCGTTTACTCACTACATGTCAACTGACGGTGCTCTGACTTGGCAAAACCACACCTATGACATGGGTACAGTTGCCTCATCCATCGAAGAATGGGAATTTCAAGCGAACGGTGCTTTGGACCTTTTCGTATTGAATATTCGCTATCAAAGTACTACTGGGCCCGATATTGACATGGTGTACCACGTTCGAGGTTATTCTGATGACATGTCACCGGACACACTGACCTACGTCGGTCAAGGTGACTTAGATTCAACATCTGGGGCAGGAAACGATATTCGTTTTGACTTTGCATCACTGGGAATTTTGAACGATGGTGGCGTTGTTGTAGCCTATCATGATTCCACCGACCCAGACCCTCTGTTTGCTGTCGAACTAGAGTTACCTTACACCCAGTAATCACGGCATTGATACAACCCAAATGCTCAGGAAGCATTCTGGCAACGTTCATGTGCACACTCAGGTGGAGAGAAATAGATTCTGTCATCCGGTACGAAAGTATCCAATTGCAGAGTAGAGGATTCACCCTCCTGTACAAACACAACTGATGAAGTACTCGCTGGCAGATAATCCTCGCCTGTCGATAGAAGGCTGAGACGCAGGGTATTGCCTGCCGATATCTCTGCATCAAGAGGCATGAATTCCATCTTAGCGTTGATGGTTTGGACAAGCGGAGTCCATGTCTGGATTGATTCCCCTCCCGCATAATAGCGTAAGTCCATTATTGCGTGACCGATGTGAATGCAACTGTTTGATTCATCGCATTCTTCGAGAAGAGCGTACAATTGCCCGCCGACACTCGCAGTGGTGACATCAACATGAAGGCGAGGCGTTCCCGCAACATAGAGGGTTTCTGCAAGCGGTTCTGATTCCCATACTGGCCCGGTATTTGCATCCGGGAGAACGGTTGACCCGCCTCCTGTGTTTACTAAGGAGCCTCCCAAATCATAGAGAACCTCAGTGGTGTCACTCGGAGGATAGCGGTCTTCGAGACGCCATGCTCCCTGATTCGACTGGATTTCGACATAAAGACCCGGTTGCTCACCTTCTCCCCGAAGGTAGAAATCAAACCACTCAAGAAGATCCTGCATCCAATCATATCGAATCATTTCGGGGAATGCTTCACCACCTCTGCCACCAAAATCAGAGCGGTCATCTAATTGCACTGGGCGGTCGGGGTAGTCATGATCCCACTGACCAAACAACCCCTTTGCATCTATTCCAGCATCTTTGAGCGCATTCAGCGTCGGGACTGCCATGTGCGGGTCAACGTTCCAGTCATGCATCCCTTGAATGAGATAGACGCTACCCTGGTAATTGTTGAGGACTCGCTCAAGGAAATAACGTTCTGACCAATAATCTCCAGCAACTTCGGATCCGAACATGTAGGCAGCAGCACCAGTTCCCGGGCCAATGATGTAATCAGGGCACAGATTTTGATAATCCTCTTCATCACCATCAATACCGTACGAACCATACACGCCGTTGTGCATGATTGGTGCACGGGCTTCAGATGAACCGTTACGCCACATCAATTCCTTAACCCCAATCAATCCCGAAATCGGAACGATGGTTTTCAGATAGTCATGTTCAGCACCGAACATAGCAGCCTGCCAAGGTGTACTGCCATCGTAAGATTTGCCAATCATTCCAACTGCTCCGTTCGACCATTCTTGCTCTCCAAACCAACGAACTGCTGCATCGTTGCCAAGTTGTTCAGCATTGCCCATCAAGTCCATGCAATGGTTTGAGCGACCGGTGCCCGAAACCGAGACTTGGGCAAAAGCAAATCCATGCGGCAAAATTTGGTCAATAATCATCTGACCTAGCCAACTCCCAGGAACTTCGATGGTTGGAGTTTCAACCGATGCTTCCTGGAAGTAAGGACCGAATTCTGCAATCACGGGGACTTTAACACCCTCAGGGACATTGGGCCTCCAAACTGCCAGACTGATGACAGCGTCATCAGGTGCTGCGCCACCCTCTTCAATAGGCAAAGTATACTCAACAAAATAGTGGGTAGAATTCCACTCATTCTCGGTTGGTAAAATTTCATAGGGCCCAACTTCAAGAGCGACGCCAAAATCTCCATCTGTTTCGTAAGGCAAAGTGTTGCGCTCCCAAACCGGGACACGGACGGTGTTCGACTGTTCCTCGTCTTCGAGCATGTCGACAACTGAACTGCCAAAAACTGCTGAAACAAAGAGAAAAACAAGCGAAACAGCTACAGTCGAACTCAGAACAATGTTGAATTCAAGCCTTGAATGGCCTCGCTGCTCGTTTTCATGAGTACTCATGCCTGGACCTATGTGTTCGTTCTTTCACTGCCATTTGAGTTTAACGCGTTGATGTGAATGCAGTTTTAGTCCAAACCATGCCGAAATGAGCAATATCCTCAAAAGCCCTTGACAAGCGATGCCAATTATGGTTCTGAGTACTTTGCCTGGAGTTGGTCATCGATTAGCTGAAAAAATCACCGAACATTTTGGTGGAGAAGATGAAGCCATTGCTTCACTAAAATCCGGAGATATTGCTCGCATTGCAGAAATCGATGGAGTATCCCCTAAGCGAGCCCTCAACCTCGCACGCCTCATCACCGGTCAATCAGGTTCATTCCTTGCAACCAAAGAGGCTGAAAAACTGCATAAGGCCTTGCTTCAAGACATCGTGGCATTTGCATCATGTGCCGCCACACGCGAACGGATGCAATTGCTAATGCCCATTGAAAATCCGGCTGAAAGAAGAAGGAAAGTTGGCCATGCAATCAATTTCGGAAAGAACCATCCTGAGGAAATGACGTCCCTTGCCAAGTTGTTTCATAATTTGCGACAAACGCGATTTGCCAACGAACGCTATGAACGAGTTATTGTAAGCAAACAACCCTTGGATTCTTTGAAAAAATGGTGTAGGGTATTACAGCCTGGAGAGGGAGAAACATGGAAGGATTATACGGTGTTCAAGACGGTGACATGGATTGGAAGTGGAGCGCCAAATGAGAAACCCGATGGTTGGATTGTAATGCCAAAGGACGGACCAAAAGAGGCCGCTCTTCCCGAACAGACCATTGATTGGTTCAAGCAAAACATTCGGACACTATCAGTAGTTGCACAAATTGTCCAACAGGCAAGAACAAATACAAACGAACATCCATTCCTCAACGAAATTTACTCCGACGTCATTGGACTTGAACATCTTCCCGAAATTCTCGAGAATATAGATGACCAAGGCGACCTTGAAACTATTGCAGAAGTCAAGGACGCACTATGGAGGACGGTGAAAAGCCTTGAAGAGCAGGTCAATGAAGAGGTTGCTAAGGCCATGGACGATGCAAAAATGAACTTGAGTGGAGCGGAGTTGCTTGAAGCATTGTCCGATGGAGCCGCCTTTCAAAGGAAGTTACAAGAAGCAACAAGCGAAGTAATTGCAGAGGCCATGGAGAAGGCCAAGCAGAGTCTTGTCCAAGCCCTAGAAGGCACTGGAGTGCGTTGCCCTTACGATATTTTTGCATCTCAGTGGCCAGCTAAAATCAACAGAAAAGTTATCGATGAAATCGATCAATCCCTCGAACACAAACTGAAAAGTGGAGAAATCGAGCACATGGTACAACTCGCAAGAAAACTCGGACCACTTCGTTCACGTTGCGAAGAAGTCGTTCGTGCATTGATTGGGTTTGACCAATGGGTCTGCATCGCACAGTGGGCAAAAGATCGTCGTTGCGTCATGCCCGAAATGGTTGAGCACGGCATTTATGTTGAGCAAGGACGACATCTTTTGCTCGGCGCTCAACCAGATCCAGTAACATACGGCTTGGGGCATGCAGGTGAAGACGGAGACCAACAATCGCTGGCATTACTTACCGGGGCGAACTCGGGTGGAAAAACTACCCTCCTTGAATTACTAGCACACACGTGCATTTTGGCACACATGGGCCTTCCCGTTCCTGCTGATTCAGCACGAGTTGGACAAGTCGATGCTTTACACATCCTTGCCAAAGCTGGAGGAACTCAAAGTGCCGGAGCACTCGAACAGACACTGGTGGAATTGGCCAATGTCGTTAGTGACCCCACTCCGAAGTTGATTCTCGCTGATGAATTAGAGGCAATAACCGAACCTGGAGCAGGTGCCCGAATTATTGCCGGTATGTTGCTGGCTGCTGAATCACAAAACGATACAACAATGATGCTCGTTACTCACCTTGCACCAGCAATTCTTGAAGCAACGGGGCGTGACGATCTGAGAGTCGATGGAATTGAAGCGACTGGATTGGATTCAAACCTCGAACTGATGGTAGACCGAACTCCAAAAAGAAATCATTTGGCTCGTTCGACGCCCGAACTCATTGTCAAACGGCTGGTTGAGCGAAGTGAAGGGCACGCACAGAACCTATTCCAAGACATTCTATCTATGTTTGACTGATTCAGCAAATCCGGCCAGATTCTTCAAGATAATCGTGCATTGGGGCTTGAAATAAATCAGCACAAGTTCGGTTGACAATTGGAAGGGTCAAAGTGGCACCAGCCCAATTCACGGTATATCCGCCTGCTGAGATTGGCGAAGGAATGTAGTCCTGACCGGTTTGTGTCATAGAGATGTGAATTGATTCACCTGCTTGAAGATACACATCCATAGGCATAAACTCCATTTTACCGGTGACGGTTGTGAAGGCGACAAGTGCTGGACCTCCGTCCCGCCCTCCATCTGCGAATCGGAAATCCATCACAGCATGACCCAAACGCATACCTGAATCATCACTCATCTCGAGATAAGCATGTGCGCCGTTTGCAGTATGGGGGGTGACTGGGATATGGAATGAGGGCATACCCGCAATATACACGTCGCTTTCAAACGGACCGTAAGTGAGTGTGATGGTTTCAGTGGTAGTCACTAAGGAAGCACCACTTGGATTCATGTCTGCTGCGCCTATTTCGAGATATGTAGTGTCGTCAGCAGGATATGTGGTCTCAAATCTCCAGCCTCCACGGTTGTCTTGCATTTCCACGCCCAATGTAGGTGCTCTTCCTTCATCCTTGAGATACCAGTCAAACCAGTACAACATTTCATCAGCCCAATCCCATCGTAGAGTGTAGGGATATGCTTCTGCCCCTTCCCCAGACGGTAATGCTTCATGACCGGACTTTCTGTCAGGATAATCGTGTGCCCACTGTCCTGCTAAAGTCTTGGTTTCAATTCCGGCTGCTTCTACAATCTGATGAGTTGGAAAGGCCATGTGAGGGTCAACGTTCCAGTCTTGCATTCCTTGGATAATGTAAATTGAACCGTTGTAATTCTCAACCACTCTGTCAAGGAAAGAGCGTTCAGTCCAATACGTATTACCGGCAAAGTCAACCATACCACCAGAGAGGTATGCTGCAGGACCATTGACATATCCCTCCAGATAACCCTCACAGAGGTTTTCAGGGTCTTCAGCATCACCATCAATTCCAAATGAACCATAGACACCGTTGTGCATAATCATGCCACGGGCCTCCATACTCCCGTTTCTCCACATCAGTTCATGAACGCCGATTAATCCCGACATCGGAACAATAGTTGCCAAGTGTGGGTTGCCAAAGGTGGCTGCCTGCCATGGTGTTGAACCGTCATATGACTTTCCAATCATTCCAACTTTTCCATTCGACCATGATTGTGTTCCAAGCCAAGTTACTGCTGCATCGATTCCGCGTTGTTCATCGGTGCCCATTAAGTCCATACAATGGTTTGAATCACCGGTTCCAAACACCGATACTTGAGCCACTCCGTATCCGTGGGGTACGTAATTTTCAATGAGGAATTTACCCAATCGGTCCGCTGGTGTCAAGGCATCAACGTCGCCATCGTTGTAGTAAGGCCCAACTTCGGCAATAACCGGAATTTGGCATTCCTCTGACAGATTCGTGCCGCTCCAATCGCATCCATCGATGACTGGAAGCCATAACCCGAGATGTACTTGAGCATCACCGGTTAAGCCTGAGCCACCATCAGCGGCCGTAATGGTTGGAACCGAGACAAACACAGATTGGACAACGTCAATCGCATAAGAGCCGTTTTGAGACACACGAGAGTAGATATCCGTGTCATCGTATTGCAATTCAGTACGGTCCCATGGCTCTGGATAGACGTCGTATGGGGCTTCAATGCCGCCGTCATCAATTTGTTGCTCTCCAAAGCAACCTGACAGACTGGTTGTCATCAGGACAAAAAGAATCAACCATGGACGGAAGTTCATATTGTTAGGGGAGAGGGTAGGTTTCTTGAACACACCGGCTGTTTGGTTCGGTCAGGAATCTTCCGGCTCATTACCTGATTCATCATTTTGTGCCTCGATTTCAGCACGTACCTCGTCCATATCAAGTTCGCCAATTTTGACGACTAAATCACGCAGTGCATCTTCAGGAAGTGCGCCTGGTTGCATGAAAACTCCAATCCCATCTTTGAAAACAACGGTTGTTGGTATTGAACGGATATTGAAGGATTGAGCGAGCATTGGCTCAGCTTCAGTATCTATTTTTCCAAACACAACATCGGGAAAATCTTCCGAGACACGCTCGTAAACCGGCCCGTAGGCTTTGCAGGGGCCGCACCATTCCGCCCAAAAGTCTAGAAAAACGATTGAGTTATTGTCAATTGTGTCGGAGAAGCTTGGTTCGGTAATCTCAACTGAGGCCATAAATATCATCGAAAATCGGCATCACTTGAACATGTTTGTCCATGGACAACCAAGCGACGAGTTCATGTGCTAACGGCGGAACGCCAACCCATGCGCCTCGCCCGAATGACGACCGTAATCATCCTCATCCTCTTTTTAGCACCGCTTATTCCGAGCCCTGAGCCAAATTATACACTCAGTGAAACTTACGAAATCAGTGCACGAGATTCATCCGTTGTCATCTCCGAACTTTTCATCAGCCCAAATCAACTTGCATCAAATGAATCATCTGACAATATTTACGGTGCAGTGGATTGGAACAGTGATGGTGACTATGGAAAGTTTTCTGACCAATTCATTGAATTATGGAACACTGGCTCGTCCGCCACCGATGTTTCCGACTGGAAATTAAGCATCACCTCTGGAAGCCCACCGTGCCAACTTGCATGGAATACAACGATTGAGCCAGATGGACGTATCGTGGTGTTCAGCGCAGATTCCGACATTGTGATGGATTATTTCGACGGGGAAACCGTTCGAGTTTCAGACACCTCCGGCACGATAGTCGATACCATGAACGTTCCAGCCAAGTTCGCCTTTTGGGGCAACGCGATTGTTGAGGATTCTTCAGGACAACTTGCTGAAGCGGACCCAACCCCCGGATTTGGTCCAAGTGACCCTGCCTCGAATGTAGCCCTCAATATGGTAAAATGCTTCAAGGTTCAAGAACAAAGTTCGGATGCTTTCCTCCTCAAAGGACGCGTAGTCACAATGGAGAGTGAATCGAGTGTCATGAACCAAGGCAATGTGCTTGTTCGAGACGGTAAGATTGACGCAGTATGGTCATCAAGCTCCTCAATTCCAATCGAAGCAGATCTAACCAATGTCCCGGTCATCGAGACAAACGGAACAATTTATCCTGGCTTAATTGACCTTCACAACCATATGCACTACAATCACATTCCTCTCTGGGATTTTAACGTCCACTTGAATGAACAACAACGCTCCGATGAAGGTGGCTACACCAATCGATACCAGTGGGGCAACAACTGGGATTACGGGCCGAGCATCACTTGGATGAAAACCAATGTTCAGTCGTACAACAGATGGAACATGGCCAGTGAGCAAATGAAGTACGCTGAGGTACAAGCTGTATCGGGCGGCGTTACTGCTGTTCAAGGCTCCCCAGGTTCGAGCACTCAGGCTTGGGATAGCATGCTATCTCGAAACATCGAACTCTACAATTTCGGTCAGGATGGCATCACGACATGCGCAGTATGTGGTGCTGCTGAAAGCGACTATACGGGTAGTCACCTCATCTCTCAAAACCAGTCAGGTTCTCTAAATGCGTGGTTCGTTCACTTGGCAGAAGGTGTTGACAGCAGCAGTAAATCTGAATTCGATGCCTTGTGGGACAAGGGATTGATCATGGATGAGACCGTCGTCATCCATGGTGCTGCTCTTGACCGCGCTCAATTTGATAAAATGGCATCTGTGGGTTCTGACTTGGTTTGGTCACCAATTTCAAATCTACTTCTGTACGGTAACACCACCAATGTTCGGGCTGCGGATGCCGCAGGCGTGCCAATATCTCTAGCACCCGATTGGGGGCCAAGTGGTTCGAAGAACAATCTGCATGAACTCAAGGTCGCTGACCTCTGGAATAAAGAGGTTATGGATTCATACTTTACTGATTACGAAATGGCCCAGATGGTCACCAGCAACCCTGCAAAAGCCGCAAAGTGGGATTCATTCGTTGGGCAACTTAAGTCAGGAATGTATGCTGATTTGGTCGTTATCGACACCTTCCATGATGACCCATACCGCAATTTAATCGAAGCAATCGACGCTGATGTTCGTCTTACGGTCGTTCAAGGCAAGGCAGTGTTCGGAGACGTGGATATCATGACTGCAATCAATCAAGACGATTGGGAGCCAATTAACGGCGGTGGAGTCTCCAAAGCCGTCGATGTCACCTCACTGTCCGAAGTCGATGGCTCACAAACATGGGCATCGATAGAAGCCGGACTGGCAATGGCAATGCGCAATGAATTTAGTGATATCAAGCAACATTGGAACGATGTGTCGGATATGTCAGACAGTGAAATCCACGACTGGCTTAATTCAACCTTTGACGGAGATTACAGAGATGATGTTAACCATCTCAAGAACATGACCGTCGACCCAATTTTTACGACAGGAGATGAAAGATACTTCGACGTCATCAATCGCAGTTCGCATGCTAATACTCATGTTGATCTTACGAAACTTTATTCCTATTACGACATTCAAATGGATACTGATGGCCAGCGTACTGGAAGCAATGTCGACTTATCAACCGACCCAGTCAATAACGGAAACACCGGAGGAAACGGTAATTCGGGCAATACTGGTGGAAACGATAATTCTGGAAACACTGATACTATAGGTAACACCGATACTACAGGCAGCACTGATACAACCGACAATACGCAATCTAATTGCCCGGATGGAGACACCTCAGCTGATTGTGTCCAGCAAGATTCAGGAATCTCAGACACCGATGCCAGCTCTTCAGATTCAGATGAAAGTTCAGCGAAATATCTGCTTATTGGAGCAGCAGCGGTTCTTGGTATTGCATTATACTTCTTTGGCAAGAGTAGTGGAGATGAACTTAATCTGAATCAAGAGGCTATGATTGAGAAAATGTGGGATGATGACGCATTAGGGGAAGCAACACCGCTCGTAGAATCAGAACAAACATTTGTGCCCTCCTTACCACCAATCGATGCATTACCACCGAGCTCCTCCGAAGAAGAATGACTTCATTCAAGAGTCCATGATGGGCCTTCGGGTGTGTCGGTTACAACAACGCCCATTTGTTTGAGTTGGTCGCGAATTTCATCCGCTTTCGACCAATCTTTAGCAGAGCGAGCCTCACTACGGCCGATAAGTAGTTGTTCAACATGGTCTGCAATTTCTGCTCTACGAGGGTCTTCTTCGGGCTCTGCAAGTGCCATCTCTCGAACCGGAAGTACGCCCAAAACAGCACCTGCTGTTTCTTCAAGCAGGTCGACTGCATAATGAGCGAATGCATGACTGTCTGCATCATCTAAATCACTGTCAAGAGTCTTAGTAATCTCTCGAACTGCGCCGAGGACTTTACCAATGGCTTCTCGACTGTTAAAATCATCATCCATTGCCTGAGCAAAACCTTCGCCCATTTTTTCGAGCAGTCCAAGTGAGCGAGACAGAGGTTGTTGGCTGGTAATGTCTGCTTGTGGCAAGTCAACGACGGTTTGTGAGGTTAAGGAGAGTTTCAAAACACGGACATAGACTTCAAGAAGACGATTGTAATTTCTCTCTGCGTCCTTTAACAGAGTTTCATTCATATCAATCGGGGAGCGATAGTGCGCGTTGATTAAGGAAAAGCGAAGAACCATTGCATCGACTTTCTCCAATATATCACGAATAGTCCAAAAATTGCCGAGTGACTTGCTCATTTTTTCTCCATCGATGTTCACAAAACCATTGTGTATCCAGTGATGTACCACTGGGCTGCATCCTGTATGACACTCTCCTTGGAAGATTTCCGCTTCGTGATGAGGGAAACGGAGGTCATGACCCCCTCCGTGGATATCAAATTGAGCACCGAAATAATCCATCGACATTGCGGTACACTCGATGTGCCAGCCTGGTCGGCCGGGCCCCCACGGCGACTCCCAAGTGGGTTCATTCGGTTTTGCAGCCTTCCATAGAGCGAAGTCCTTGTGGTCTTTCTTTGCAGAGCCAGTTGCACCTACACGCCCACCGGCTCCCGAACGTACAGCCTCGATGTTTTGACCGGTGAGGACTCCGTACTTTTCTGGTGCTGAATCTATGTGGAAGTATACGCCTTCTTCGGTTTGATAAGCATGCCCTTTATCGATGAGGTCCTGAGTAATTCGAATCATATCTTCGACATAGTCAGTACAACGTGGATAATCATCTGCTCGTAAGATATTAAGGGCATCCATGTCTTCATAATAGGTCTCAATATTCTCATCGACCAAAGACTTCCAATCACCACCAATCTCGTTTGCCCGATGGATGATTTTGTCATCGATGTCGGTGAAGTTTTGGACATAGTGAACATCATATCCGGACGCTTCAAGCCATCTGTGTATCAAATCGAATGCGAGATAACATCGTGCATGGCCCAAGTGACATCGGTCGTAAACAGTGACTCCACACACGTACATCGATACTTTTCCCGGCTCCATAGTCGAAAACTCGACTTTGTCTTTCCGGCGTGTATCGTGCACTCGAATGGGCATGGGATTCAAACAGCGGTGTGAACTACCTCACTTGAAGGTTAAGACATAATGCCCAGTCGGCGAACCATGGTCGACGGTCATAATTCTAAGTCGACAAAAATTTTTGTTACCGGAGTAAACGGTCACATTGGCAACAATATCGTTCGTGATCTGCTTGAGCACGGTTACTTTGTTACCGGTTCAGTTCGAGACTTGGATGATCCGAGGAAAGTCGAACATGTTCGAAAGCATGCCCTTGAGTTAGGTTGTGAGGAGAAATTGAAACTCGTTCAGGCCGATGTGTTGGACGCCGATGGATGGAGTGAACGCCTCATAGGGCATGATGCTCTTTTTCATACGGCAACAGTCTACTCACATTCTGAAAGTGCAGAAGTAATCATCGATACTGCTGTCAAAGGAACTACGCACTTACTCAAGGCAGCCCATACTGCCAAAATACCTCGAATAATCTACACGTCCAGCGTGGCAGCAGTGGGCAGTGTGCCGAAGGGACGAAAAAAGACCGAAGATGATTGGCAACCACTGAAGCATTCGCCCTATACTGTTGCAAAAACGGAATCTGAAAAACGTGCTTGGGAACTAGCAGAAAACCATGACCTAGATTTGCGGGTCATCAATCCCGGAGGCGTGTTTGGTGGAAACTTTGTCAATCCCACACCGAGTATTGATTATTTCCAAGATGCAATGAAAGGTAAATTCCCCGCAGTCCCAAAAATCCCTATCCCAGTGGTGCATGTGCGTGATGTGGCAAAAGCTCACCGAAGAGCGTTTGAAGTTGATGAAGCAGAAGGGCGATTTATCGTTGCACCACACGACAAAACCATCGCTGATGTTTGTCAATCGATTCGCACCCAGTATCCTCACACAAAGGCTCCACGCTGGGCTATTCCTCGTTCGCTCATGTTCATCGTGGTGTTTCAAGATTGGATGATGGGGTTGTTCGGTTCAAAACGGCGTATGACTCGAAAGGCAGTGAAAGGATACTTCCAAGGTGATGCAAAGTTCTCATCAGAAAAAGCTGAACGAGTTTTGGGTATTGAATGGGAATCGTTTGAAACCTGCGTTGCAGATACCGTTGAGGAGTTTTTACCGTGAATTTTAGCGAACAACACGGTATTGAAATTGCAGGAATACGTGTTCTGGACAAGACACTTATCCGCCTAGGCTGGATTTTACCGCTGGTGAGTATCATGTGCTCGATGTCAATCCATGCTTTGTCGGGTCATGCTCGCGACTTTCCTTTCTTTGTCTCGGAATCTGATTATCCAGGGCTTGAGCGTTGGTTTTTCACGACTGGTCTGGCATTGACTTCCCCCATTGTATGTATCCTATCGCATCGATTCAACGTCCGATTCAAAACCGAAAGAACTGCAATTCACGAAGTGTCCTTATGGTCGGGAATTGGAACTGGCGTTGCACTTTTCATCCTCGCTTTTGCCAATATGTACGACCAGTTATTCCTGCACTCTTTAGCCTCAATATCGCTGTTCGTAGGTGGCTTTGTATGGGGAGTTTCAATCAATTCCATCTACACATCAAACAACACTTCGGCTCAGAAACTAAGACGGGCTGGAATTTTATCAACGCTTATTGGATTTATTGTGATGAATCTCAGCCTTCTGTTCTACGGCCTTATGCTCATGCTGTCATCCGAATATCCAACCGATTACTCGACTTTAGAAATGCTGAACCAATTTCAACCAGCCATTAACATAGCTGCCCCTGCCGAATACCTTCTGATTATTGGCCTCATGATTACACTAGCCTCAATTGGTAAAGATTTTAATCAGATTGAATCCTTAAGTTGAATTGGTTCCAAAAGAGCCTCAGTCATGTTGATGAGTTTTTCATCGAGGTTGAATTGCTGGCGTTCCTCCAAGGTCATCTCGCCGTACTGAATGGCCTGATTTAGAACCTCTTCCACCGCCTCTGGATGATATTGAACGGAGTAAATGGGTCGTTCAGGATGCCGACAAACGGCGATTTCACAATGCGCTGCTGAGGCAAGAACCTCCATTTCTCCAGCATCGATGACATGATCTTGATGGGTAAACAGCGCTTTCACCTTTTTGCCGTCATGGTAATGGACATCATGTACTCCGGCACTTTTTTGAATCGCTCGTTCAACTCTCCCGCCTAATGAAGCAGCGATTATTTGATGACCAAAACAAATTCCAACAATAGGTACCTCTGCTGTTTGAATCAATCGCGCAACATCATCCATCCAATCCTCCCACATTGATACATTACGTTTTGAACCAGTGATAATGATTAAATCGCACAAAACTGGGGATTCGACCACTTCACCAAATCCATAGTCAACACGCTTTGAGGTATGGGGTGACCAAAGTGAAACTTGAGGGGCGTTGAAGTGCGATACAATTTCTTTCACACCTGCACGACCAAATGCGAGACGCTCAGCCAAGAGATCGACAACCAGAATATGCATGTTACAACCCTCCAAGTGCGAGAATCTTGTAGTCAAGATTCGATAGAGGGACTGATGATGGTTCAATTCCTCGCTTGCATGAACCGGTCCAAACTTCGACAAAAATGTCCCTGTGTGACAGTGAATGTTTAATTTGTCCAAGCGGGTACAAATTTGTTTTGTCAATCGTTTCTGCCATTACTGGCCCCCACATGCCTGCAAGAATTCCATTTTTGCCTCGTTGAACAAGATGGGGCAGACCATCAGAATCCAACAACAAAGCGCATTGCAAATCCATTCTTTTCTTTTTGATTTTCTTTGGCATTGGATAGTGAAGAGCGTTTTCTCGACCTTGACAACTCGAAGAAACGGGACATTGGGTACATTGAGGACGTTTTGGTGTGCAGACCGTTGCTCCAAGCTCCATTAAGGCTTGATTCCACGAGCCTGCGTCATCTCCAAACAGTATCGAATGAGCCCATTTGTCCACTTCTGAAGGAGAGGGATTTCGCAAAGCCGATTGACGAGCCATTACACGACGGATATTTCCATCGACACATGCAATTGGTTCACCGTGAGCGATGCTAGCAACTGCGGCAGCAGTGTACGGACCAACACCTGGGAGAGTTCGAAGTTCAGAAGAACTCTGAGGAAGTTGACCGTCAAATCCACCCGCTTCTCTTGAAGTACATACAACGACTGCAAGAGCGTGAAGTCGACGAGCTCGGCTGTAGTACCCGGCACCCTGCCATAGATGGAGCACTTCTTCAACATCCGAGTTCGCCATTGACGACGGTGTTGGAAATCGCTCGACAAGTTTCAGCCAGTACCCTATCCCGCGACTCACCTGTGTTTGTTGCAGTAAAATTTCTGAAAGTAGGATCATCCATGAATCACGTGTGTGACGCCATGGCAAATCTCGCTTTGACTCTGCATACCAAGCAAGAAGAGAACTTTGGGATACGTGTTCACCCACAATGCCACCTCAGAGGTCGCTCATACTTCGACCGTGTCAACTGCTGCCTTTTTGGCCTCAATAGCGGCGTCATTCGCTTTGATTTGTTCCCAAACAATTTCTGCAATGTCTTTAACTTCCATTTCTGCTCCAATGGCACTTAATCCATCGGTGACCATCGTCGAGCAGAAAGGACAACCAACAGCAACGGTGTCTGCTCCAGTTTCAGCCAGTTCTTTCGAACGAATTACATTCACCCGATCATGATTTTCATCAACGATTTCTTCCATCCACATCTGAGCACCACCGGCCCCACAACAGAAGGAGTCACGGCCGCTGCGAGCAGGTTCAACATCAACTCCGCCGATGGCATCACGCGGAGCATCAAGTTCTCCACCAATTCTGCCAAGGTAGCAAGGGTCGTGGAAAGTCACCGAACCATCGTGTTTTGGTTCTGGTAATTTGCCCTCTTGTTGAAGGTGGCTAATGAGTTGAGAATGGTGCATGACCTCAATGTCTTGGCCCCCATAATCTTTGTATTCTTTTCCAAGTGTATGGAAGCAATGTGGGCAAGAGGCGACAATTTTCTTGACTCCAATTTCTTCAAAGGTCTCAAGGTTTGTTTCTGCAAGCATCTGGAACAGGTATTCATTGCCCGCACGCCGTGCAGCGTCACCACTGCAACCTTCTTGCATCCCAAGAATACCTACATCTAGACCTGCTTCTTTCATGACATTTATAGTGTCACGAGCGACTTTCTTGTTACGTTCATCAAACGAGGCCGCGCAACCGGCGAAATAGATATACTCAGCCGGTTCAGCAACTTTGACATCCAAATCTGCTGCCCAGTCACCACGCTCATGAGCAGGTAAGCCGTATGGATTAGAGTCAGATTCGAGATTTTCAATCGTTGCCATTAGCGGCATTACGGTTTCTTCAACCGATTCATCAAATTCCATCCGCTCCATCATCAAGTGACGTCGTGCATCGGTAAGTTTGGGGACATGATCGATATAAATTGGGCATGCTTCAACACAGGCATGACATGTCGTGCAAGCCCAAATTGCATCTTCACCGAATCGCGCTATGATATCTTGTTCAGGTGTTTCATTGGCAAGTAAAGTGGTTGAATTGTCGTTGGCATAGTTACGTACGTCGTGAATAATTTGCATTGGATTAAGCGCTTTGCCCGAAGCGTAGGCTGGACAAACATCTTGGCACCGTGCGCATGATGTGCAAGCCCATCCATCGATGAGATTCCGCCAGGTCAAGTCAGTGTACTGCACTGTCCCAAACGATTCGATGTCGAGTTCTTCGAGCAATACAGCCTTTCCATCTTCACCTCGTGCAAGCGGCTCCATAGTCCCCATAGGTCGCATGTCATGGAAGAACACGTTCGGAAATGCCATGACTAAGTGCATGTGCTTTGACAACGGGATGAGGAACAGGAATGTGGAAATGGCCAGCATGTGCATCCAGTATGCACCGACAACAATAGCGGTAGTTGGGACAATGTTAGAAGCGACCCAAGCGCCAATAGGTTCCCAAGTTGAAGAAACAGTTGACTCTCCTGCTTCGACAAAAAACGATGTGACGGTAATGGTCATAATCAGTAGCAGAATTGCATTCCCTTCAAGTTGAGATTTTCCTTTCAACTTTTCAGGTGTGAACACGACCCGGCGAGTCAAAGCAGCAACGCATCCGACCAGAGCGATTGTGTAACCTGTTTCCACGATGAGATTCCATGGCCCACGAACGATGTCAGGTAGGACATTGTGCGAAAACCAGTTGGCCGTCGCCAAATCAAACATATCGGTTGAAAGCATGAGGAAACCCCAAAACATGAGGACGTGGATTCCACCTGCAACTCGATCTCTAAGCACTTTCTTTTGGCCGAGCCAACCGGTCAACACTTCGCTGATACGTGCACCCCAGTTATCGAAACGGTTGTCAGGTGCGCCCTTGAGAACGAGACGCGACGCCTTGATTACTTGGTACAGGAAAAAACCTCCAGACACACCGCCAAGGAGCAAGAGGAGTATCCATCCTGATACCGGCCCATAACTCATTGTTAGTGGATGTTCCATGCCCATTCAACCCTAGGGACATTCCCTACATCCTCCGCAGGTGGGTCTAACCCTTCAATCCACCGATAATTATCACTCAAACCTACCGAAAATAGAACAAGGGATATGAAGCGAGATGTGCTGGTGTGACACAAGGGGAGAAAATGGCGAAAGTTACCGCAAGTGCTCCCGGCAAGTGCATCCTGTTTGGAGAACACGCAGTTGTTTACGGCCAGCCTGCTGTTGCCGTGGCTATTGAACAAAGAATCTCTGTTTCAATCGAAAGCCTGGCATCAGACGCAGATACATGGAGAATCGACGGAATGCATTTTCATCCAGAAAAACACCCCCATGTCCAAGCATTAAGAAACAGAATGTGGCAATCCTCATTGGGAGCGCCCCAACTCTCTATTCGCATAGAGGGGGACATTCCTGCGGCATCTGGCTTAGGCTCCTCCGCTGCACTCTCGGTTGCAGCAGGAGCTGCACTTCGTACGGGGAGGGGCCGATGGTTTGCATCAACTGGCGATAATCAAAATCCGGAAACATGGGCAGAAGGGTTTGCATCCGCACTTGATTCAAACCAGTTGTACACCGAGGCTACTGCAGAAATCGATTCTCAGCGCAAAGGTGTTATCCCTTCAACATTCATCGCCAGCAAAGATGTTGTTTCGATCGATGAATGCGCTTTACTCGCTCATTCAGTAGAAGCGATTGCTCAAGGTGGCCGAGCATCACCGATGGATTCCTCGACCAGTGCACATGGAGGAATCGTATTACTCAGCGATCAGGTGGAGCAGGATGTTGAGTACCTTTACACTCGTAAACTTACCATTGCTGATGCAGAACGTGTTTGGCACCTGCACTCAATTGAATTACCTCCCGCAGCGAATGAAGTCTATTTGGTAATAGGTAACACCGGCGTGTATGCACCTACTGCCCAACAAGTTGCTAAAGTTGCTGAACTTCTCGAAACAGAGCCAATGCGGATGAAGGAAATTGAAACTATTGGGCTCATCGCTCGTCGCGGGATTCAATCTCTTCTCGACGGGGATTTTGAAGCAGTTGGCAGAGCGATGTCTGAAAACCAGTTTATGTTGCAGAATTTGGGTGTATCTTGCCCTGAACTCGAAACACTCATCAGAGCAGCCAACCCAAGTTCGTTAGGAGCTAAACTCACCGGCGCAGGCGGTGGGGGCTGTATGGTCGCACTAACTCGCAACCCAAAACAGACAAGTGAAGCGATTGAATTGGCTGGTGGTCGAACGCTGATTTCACGGTTTGGAAACGCCGGCTTATCGATTGAAAACAGTGAAGATTTGCCGTTATGGACGCCGAATCTGAAAAATGCCTCTTAGCATCCTCTTTTCGAATGTAAATCCTCGTAAGGCGCCTGCCTTCTTTTTATATAGTCGTTATATATGGGCCTATCATGACAACTGATGAAGAACGTCTTACTGTAGTGAATGTTGTAGCGAGCACCCGCGTCGCCGAAGAACTCGATTTGCCCGATATCGCAATCCAACTGAATTGTGAATATGAGCCTGAGCAGTTCCCTGGTGTTGTCTACCGAGTCACAGACCCAAAACTGGCCATTCTTATGTTCCGCTCTGGTCGTGCAGTCTGCACCGGTGGTAAAGATGAAGCAAATATCGAGACAGGCATTGAAAGAATGATTGCAGATCTTCGTGATGCTGGCATTGAAACATGGGACCTTGACCAAGTTGAGATTGAAGTTCAAAACATGGTTGCAACATACGCCCTTCACTACCCAGAAGATTACGATGGTAACGACAAATTCACCAATGAACCACTCGCTGGTGTTCCAAGAAAACTGAATCTAAATAATCTCACATTCCATCTGCCTTTCGATAAGGTCGAATATGAGCCAGAGCAATTCCCGGGCCTTATCTACCGACTCGATTATCCAAAGGTTGTTTGTCTGATTTTCGGAAGCGGAAAGATGGTGATTACCGGTGCCCGACACAAGGATGAAATCCTTGAGGCTGTCGAAATTATCAAAGACGAACTCGCAGACCTTCTGTGAATAAGCCTAGTGATTCAAGAGAAGTCTTGATGTTCTATTGCGGCTGTGGCCCACCATGGGCACCCCTCTACGCCGCCTTGCATCCCCTTTGGTGCTGGTGGCCTTGCTGTGTTTGGCTGCAACCAATCCACTGGTTTCAAACACCTCTCTCGTAGAGCAAGATACCGTTTCATTCTCCTCCCAGGACCCTGGTGTTAGTGACGTCCCCACATGGAAAATTGGCGACAAATGGATTTATTCTGGAACATTTGACCCAACCAAACTCGTTACTGATTCAGGCGTTCAGGCAACCGTCGGAGAAATCTACGGAGATTCCACCGCTGAAGTAACGGCAATAACTGAACGTTCAGTTGACAATATGTCTGTACTTGCCTACACTCTTCGTACGTCTGCAAACTTCGATAAATCTGGCGTGTCGCTTGATGGTTACAGTGGAAACGTCTACATCACATTCCAGCAAACAGAATATTTACGAGTAAGCGATTTGTCTTCAATGCGCAGTGATCTTGAATTGTACATCCGGTTTGTTCCCTTTGGATTATCGTTCGCCGAACAAATCCTCGGAGACATCACAATCACTAATCTTTACAGCCCTGTTAACGAGGTGTATGATTTCCCTCTTCGAGCCAATGAACAGTGGACCACTACCGTAACATCATCTTCACAATGGTCGGGTTCAAGTGACTACATCACACCCTTCCCAGTCCCCTCAACCGATACCAACAGTACAACTTGGGAAGTCACCAAAATTGGAAAGCCGAAAAACAGTTACGGGCAGAGCATCGGATACGGCGGATGTAATGCCTCGTATGAGTTGATGTCAATCAACCGTGACGGAGAACCTACCGGATACAGGTGGTACTGTCCTGAGGCTCGAAACTTTGCTTGGCTACACACTGAAGATGAGATTGGATTGGTTATTGATTTCCGTCTCAAACAGTACATCCCGTTGGATTCGACAGGAGTCGACCGATACAATAATCCAGGCAGTCGAGATGAATGTCTCACTGTGGATTTAGAAAATGACATTACTGCGCTCAATACGCCAATGGGTGTATGGGTTAATGCTTCAGCGAGTTGCTTTTCTACAACGACCGGCATTCCAATCGAGGTGCATCACGAGACATTAGGGACAGTGAACTTAGCAACCACTGCTTCAAACGGCAGCGCATTCACCACAATCAATGTTGGCGATATGAAAGACTCATCAGATTCGGCACTCGATTGGGCAAGTCACGGCATCGTTGCCCGTATTCAACCGTCTGCGAGCTCTACATTTGGAAACGCCGTGGGTGCGTCAACCCTCACCTTAGACGAGTATTTGGTCGGTCTTGACCTTATTGCCAGTGATGCTTTTGCTAAAGTTTTGCGAAACCGCAGCGGAATGACCACCGAATTAAATTCCCTTTCTGGATGGAATATTCTTCCGGGAGACTCGCTCCTTGTCGAAGTTGCAGTACAAAATCGAGGCATTACAGCCAGCACCCCAACGACAATGCTCATCACTCACCCTGATGGACAGACATCATCGCATCCAATCCCATCTCTCAATACATATGAAGCGCACAAAGTCAACTTTACGTGGACCGTTCCAAATGATCAAGGCATTGGCATCGTACCTGTTTCATGGGAAGCCGATCCAAGTAATATCAACATTGCAGATGAGAATTCATCCAATAACTTAGCTCAAATCTCTCTCTATGTAGGGCGCTTACCCACTCCGGTGTTCTCCGATTCCACTTCACTGACGCTTGAAAATTTACAACTCTATGCAAACGAAAGTTTCGATGAAGACGGAGGAAACGTAACCTGTGTATTCAAAATTCCATACGACGATGGTTCACGCATGTGGGCATGGGAAACCATTCCATCCGAATCCTGTATTGTAAACTGGACATGGATTGACGACGGAAACTATCCTGTTGAAATCACCGTTATCGATGAAGAGCGTGACGAACAAACTTCTGTGATGCAAGTCATGGTCGTAAATCGCGGCCCGGAAATTCAAATTTTAAGTTCCCGCACAGAAGTCAAAGTTGAGCATCCCATCACACTCTATGCCTTTGCAAACGACTCCGATTCAGAAGAGACTTTTCCCGGTGTGGTTGACGTACATTGGCCGGGTACCTTGTGCAATGAAGGCTACTACACGAGGGTTTGCACAACGACTGCACCAACTGAAGGGTGGCATTCCTTTACCGCAGTTGCAACCGATGACGACTATGCTACAACCGTTGCCACAATCGATATCCAATTTACCAATATTGCACCGTACAGCGCATCTATTGCCCTAAAAAAGAACGGTCAATTTTTGGCTAGCGATGAACAACAAATATGGCATCTTGATGAAGATGAAGAAGTCATCGTCAAAGGCCAAGCTCTCGACTCAGTCGACGACCTTGCAACACTAACCCACACCTGGTGGCCTGACGGTGAACAGCCTTCACTCATGTACACCTTTAACGGAAGGACCTCGGACTTTGCAATGCAGTGGGATACTGCAGGTCTCCACACTGTGCGATTGGAAGTGAGTGATAGTGAAGGAGAAGCAAGCCAAATAGAAGAGAGATGGATTAATATTCGGAATGTACCACCGGTAATCGAACCACTGGTATCTCTTCTCCCAGTCGCAGAAGGCCAAATGATTACCATTGAAGGCAATTCAACCGACACACCAAGTGACCTTGATACACTCTCAAAATGCTGGGATATCGACCCAGGCTTGGATAGTGACGACATTGGTGGGGCAGATGATGATTGCGACATTACTGGAGATATACTCAATTATGCGTGGAATCGAAGTGGTTCCCACACCATCATCTATCACGTCACCGATGATGATGGCGCCCAATCGAGTGAAGTACTCATCGTTGAAGTGTTGAACATGCCGCCAATCGTTCGTCTGCAAAATACAGATTGTGTTGCATACAGAGAGTGCTACCTCAATGCAGACCAAACAATTGATTCTCTCAATGACATTGGTGGGCTGACCATCGTATGGGACCTTGACATTACTGTGGACAGTAATGGAGACGGAATCAAAGACAATGATGCTGACATTGTCGGTTCTTCAGTGAGTCATGTTTTCCGTCAGTCAGGTACGGTAAATGTCAAAGCAATGGCATGGGATGAAAATCCTGAACGCCCTGGTCAAGCCATAATGTCGGTAGTTGTTGCTCCCCCAGAACGAACCTCCCTAGAACAAGTGAGTGCAGCCTTCATTGGAGAAGAAGCGAACGCTCTGGCTCAGATTGGCCTACTTATCGCCACCTTACTCATTCTTGCGCTTTTGACTCGACGAAGAAGAAAGAAATCCAACGCCGACCCATGGCAAAACCCTGAATATGAGGAGGGCGACGACCAAACCGAAAAGGTCTTTGAAACACATGCACTGCTCGAAAAAGTTCAAAACCGCCGTCCGGATAATTCCCCACCAGGTATGTTGTTTTCGCAGAATGAAGCCCCACAAAACCCCAATCTAGTTCTACCAATTGCCGAACAGAACATTCCGTCGATGGCCGTTGAGTCACCCGTACCAATACCTCAGATAGAACAACAAAACTCGGGCCCCCCAACGCCTGTTGGCGGATTGCCAGAAGGTTGGACTGAAGAACAATGGTCTCACTATGGCCAGCAATATCTCGATGCTCAATCCTCTCATCCTTAACCCGTCTCTTCGGGACGGAGAATCAAGCCTCTCAAGTAGGAGGACGCTTTCGGAGTTGTATGAATCGCTTTGGCCCCGTTGTCTTTGGATTGATATTTTTGATGCTTGCTGCCCCTCTTACGAGTATGGTAACGCACCGCACCGTCACACTTTCTGATGTTGATATTCGGCCTGCTGAAGGTTGGAACAAGGATATTGATGTTCCAACTTGGAGAATCGGTGATGAATGGGTCTATGAAACCAAATTCGACGTAGCACAACTGATTGCTCAAGCAAATGTTTCAGCATCCCTCAATACCCTTACCGGTGATACCACCTACACTGTTGAAGACATTCTATTCATTGATATCGATGGCACGCAGACTCTTGTTTACAAACTTGTTATTGATGGTGATTTTACTTCTGGAAATAATGGAGCAAATTTGGATGGCCAAACTGGAAGATTGGATATCAGTTATGAGGGTGAAGACTTGATTCGTGTCCGTGACTTAGCTGTAGTCAATTCAGACTTTACATTGGGTGTCGATTTCCGTTGGTTGAATATCTTCAAGGTTGATGTTGCAGATGTTAGTTTCGACACCTCATACGCTCCACCTAAAGAAAAATATGATTTTCCGCTTCACACTGGAGACCAATGGTATATGCCGTTCTACTCAATAACCGTGGCTGGTGGAAGTTCATCCTATTTTGATCCAAGTGAATTTGGCACACAAGGCCCTGAAAATAACAGTTGGCAAGTTACTGCCGAGGGAGTGCCTACTGACGGTACTGAAAATATCGAATATACTGGTTGTGATGATTCATTCAAAATTAATGAATGGAACGAAACGGGTATCTCACAAGGATACAACTGGTATTGTCCTGCCGTTCGATACAACTCTTGGATGACCGTTTCAAATGCTGCAGGATTTACGATTGATTGGATGCTAAAAGAGTATAATCCTACAGACTCATACGGTGAAATAGCTGAATCGAACCCCGGTACTCGTAATGTTGGAGTCGATGTCGATTTACAATACTTAGCAACATTGCCAAACTCTGAACAAATTGTAACAGCGACCTATGAAACGTCTCCCGGAGCAGCACCACAAGGCAATACAAATATGCAGATTCGGTATGAGGCGTCCAATACATTGGCAAATCCGTCCACAGATGGCTCCGGAATTGTAAATTATACGCTGAATGTCTCTGACGGAATGGATACAACGCCTTCAAGCGATGATTATTCTAGCAATGGTGTTATTGTTTGGGATCCGGTCAACGAAATTATTGGTGCCGCTACAATTGTGATTGATTTGAATGTCGTCGGTGTTGATTTAATCGCACAATCAAACTCGATTATTGTCACTCGAACACGGGGCACTGACACTGTTACCTTGAACCAAGCAATAGGATATGCGGCACTACCCGGTGACATACTGACGTTTTCTATTCCTGCCCAAAACCGTGGTGTACTTACTTCTCCTGCGACTGAAATAGAAGTCATCACTCCAGATGGAGCAAATATTCGAGAATCGATTCCAGCAATCCCCTCCTACAGTGAACAGCGTATTTCTGTAAACTGGACAGTCCCAACAGACGCAGCTATTGGAGACCAATCCCTCTCATTTACTGTCGACCCAGATGAACTGGTAACCGAAGATGCAAATCGCTCAAACAATCAAGCAAGTGTTGACATCTATATTGGGCGTGCACCGATTGCCTCGTTTTCATATGATGAAGGAAAATATACCTTTGACAACATCATCCTCGATGCTTCAGAAAGCGTGGATGGAGATGAGGGAAGCGTTAGTTGTCGATTTGAGTTGGAGTCAAAGCCTGGCTTGATCGAAGTGCTCGAAGCACCGAACTGCGTATCACAGTGGAACTGGAGCGATGATGGAGAGTGGATGGTCAAAGTCATCGTATTTGACGAAGAACTTGATGAAGACATCCTCGAAACCAACGTGACTGTGCTAAATCGAGCCCCATACCTGAATCTCTCGATGGTCGAAAGTATCGACGTCGAATCTCAAGTGACTATCGATGCGACCGACAGTGGAGATATCGACAGCGTTTCTCCAGCGGGACAACAAGTGTCGGTGTCTTGGCCTGGGTTAAATTGCGACGAAGGGTTGACTCAGCCGACATGTACCATCCAGCCTATGGGTGAAGGACCACTTTTGGTTAGTGCAGTGGCTGTTGATGACGACGGAGCAATAACCTACGTCAACAGAACCCTCGACGTACTCAACATTGCCCCGACACTTGCTTATCCTGAACTATGGCACGGCGGTCAAAATCTAGCTGCAGATGACATGGGCGTATGGGAATTGGATGAAGACCAAGTCGCTCTCTTACGTATCGTTGGTGATGACACGCTTTCGGACAGAGATAACATTAACATCGAATGGATTCCTTCTGACCTCATTGAAAACTGGACTGAAACCACCAAAGGACCATCGTCGACTGCCACTGTTTCCTGGCCTACATCTGGATTACACACCATACAAGTTTCAGCATACGATAATGATGGAGCCCGTTCAGAAATCCGAACTGCAAAAGTGAACATCTACAATGTCCCTCCATCCATTTCGGGACTTGGCTCAAATGTCCCCGTCTTTGAGGATGACAACTTGACGCTGAGCGTTGATGTTTCTGACACGCCATCCGACCTAGATACATTGGAAGTTTGCTGGGACATTAACGCCCTTGTTGACAGTAACAGTGATGGAAACATGATCAACGATTGTGAATTGATAGGAACCGAGATGACCATGTCGTGGGCAACTCGCGGTATCCGTCAAATCACTGCGACTGTTACCGATGATGATGGTGCTAAAGCCTTGGCCTCCGTTAACGTGAGTGTGCAAAACCTTGCTCCAGCAGCAACAATAACCAATTCCAGCAATGTGTTTGAACTGATGGAGGGAGACAACATCACTCTGTCAGGATTAACATCTCGAGAAACTGCAAGTGACAAACTGACTCTGCAATACGATTGGGACAGCGATTTGATTGACAGTGATTTAGATGGTCAGACGACTGGAGAAATTGATTTTAGTGGAGCAGATTACACGCTCACGAATCTCGAACCTGGCCAGTGGACGTTCACGTTAACCGTCACCGACGACGATGGTGAATCCTCAACATCGTCCATTACCCTCACTGTTACCGAAAAACCTGCTGAAGGATTCATTGATAGCGTGAGTGATGCAATCGGTTCAGTTCCTACCGCAATCATCGGTGCATTGGCACTTATCGTCGTGATTCTTGCTGCGTTCTTACTGATTACTCGTTCACGTGAGCAAGAAACTGAAGAGAAATACTCCGCTTTCACCCAAATTCCAACCATGGACCCACCTGTAGCATCTGCTCCGTCAAGTTATTCAGCCGCTGATGTTGACTATTCAACTCAGACGCCAACACCTGACGCAGGCCAAATGTATGCGCCCCAGCAGAACGACATCTACGGCCAACCTGCTGTTGACCCCTATGCACAATCCTATCAGCAACCGGTACAAACTCAACCACAAGCGGTCCAAGCAACCGATGCCTTTGACACATTATCGACCCTTTCAGAGCCGTCGACCCAACCGGTTGAGGCATTCGTGAGCCCTCCAGTTCAATCTGGACCTCCATTGCCTGCCTCTGGTCTGCCACAAGGCTGGACTATGGACCAATGGCAACACTATGGCGAACAGTACTTGGCCGCACAAATGGGACAACAAGCTCCAGCACAGCCGACAACTACCAATACCCCAAGCGCCTCTGCAAGCACAGATATGTCGGGATTCCTCGATGATCTGGACTTGTGAGCGTGAAAAAATGGCGAGTTTATGGCAATTTTTTGGACTACCGAATCCAGAAAACCCTTCGGGTGAAAAAAAAGTGAAAAAGGAAATTGCGCCTGCTCCGTCGGCGTCCAATCAAGCCTCATTGCAACAGGAGACAACACCGAAGGCAGTCGTGCTTCAAGACACATCTGCACCGCTGACTCCGGTAAAATCAGCGCCACTAGAAAACCGAAAGGGCTTGCTGGCAAAAAGTAGCATCACCTCACCCCCTCCTCTATGGAAGGGCCCGCTGACTGCAGAGAATGAACCGTTTCACGATTTAGGCTCACATGCAAAGATGAAATCTTCATTTCCTCGAAGAGCACTTCGATATGTGTCTCCAGATGAGATGAACAGAATACCGACTCGAGACATGGCAAAACGAATTCACCAGGGCGACTCAGTCATCGTAGATTTACGCCCGATGGTTCACATGGATACACATCAGAATGTTTGCAGAAGAGAACTTCGGCAGATGGGTAATGACACGGGCATAGGTGTGTTTGCATTGGACGCAGAAGATAAACTTCTGTTGCTTCCTGGCAAGGATGTTGTGGTTGATGTAGGACGCCATGAACTTGGCCTTCAATCACTACTTTCAGAATAATTATTGTTCACCCTGAATGATCCTAAAGGTGTTCATTGCTGAACCAGTAATGCCGAGAACTGTCGATTCGTCACCCTCAACCAAAGTGGCAAACTCACCCATCGGTCCTGCCAAGTCATAACCACCTGCTTTACCCTTCCACGATTCACTGAGTACAAGTTCGAGTAAACTATCATCAGAGAGTTCTTCAAATTCGACAATCGCATGTTCAACAGAAAAATCCCACCGTCCGTGCAATTGAATTCCGGTTGCCGTCCACACTTGATGACGCCTACCCGAGAGGCGATGAAGCATCATTGCTGCCTCAACTGAATCACTGGGTTTACCAAGCGTGTGTTCCATATCATCAGGGTCGGCAAGCAAGGTATCACTGACAACAACCAAATCAAAGTGATGCTCTTTAGGTACAGCTGCTGCTTTCTTTTTGCATATTGAAAGCACCTTGAGGTCTACTGTCCCCGGCGAGGGAGTTTCGTCAACATCAGTGAAGCCACGACACTCTAGTTCTTGGAACAAAGGTTGCAACATCGCTGCTCTTCGCTCAGATTGTGATGCCAGCCATACTTTCATCAGTTTCACTGAGCGCGGTAAGTTTCTTTGCCTTTTGGATATGTTTTATCCAAGTTCATCAATTCCATGGGTGAGATTGAAGAATCAAAGCGTACACCCCCGACTGGTGCCGGCATGAGTGAACTTGCAAGAATACCTACACATATCGAAGGATTAGATGAGAACATGCAAGGAGGAATACCTCAAGGACACATCTGTATTGTTGCAGGTGCTTCCGGAGCCATGAAATCCAGTTTGACATTCTCTATGCTCTACAATGCAGTGCTGTATGGAGAGACCAGTGGAATTTATGTCACACTCGAGCAAGGCAAGGATTCGCTGCGCTCACACATGTCCAACATGGGCATGAACATTGAAGATAAGCGAGTAAGCAATCGAATCGCTATCATTGATTTATCGGATCTGCGTGTCCAGCTTGATGAGCAGGGCATGAGCAATCGAGTGGACTGGATGGGACAACTGATTAAGCAACTCACGACTTACCGGGACGCAATTGGTTTTGAACTGCTGGTGTTTGATTCGCTCGGTGCATTTTTCACGCTCACAAAGATGGAAAACCCTCGAGACGAGATATTCCGTTTGTTTGAAGCAGTGCGAAGATTAGGTCTCACCTCGTTCTTCATCTGTGAAATGACCGGTGATGAGCACAAGCAATTTGGTGAATACGGTGTTGAAGATTATCTCGCAGATGGGGTAATACACCTGGTCATGGAACGCTCGGGTGACGACGTTGCTCGAAAGCTTGGAGTCGTTAAAATGCGACATACCAACCATCGTCTTGGATACAAACCATTCAATTGGAAAGAAGAAGAACAACGCTTCACAATTCTGTAATCACTCAACTGTGACTGATTTGGCTAGGTTACGTGGTCGGTCCACATCACAACCTAAGGCCAAAGCAGTGTGATAAGCAATTAATTGGGTTGGAATCACGGTCAGCAACGGCGAAAGTAATGAATGCACTCGCGGTACTGGAATACTGATATCGGCTTCAGATGCTATTTCATCACCTTCTTCGTGGATGACAATGATCTTTGCACCACGAGCTTTGCATTCGTGAATCGCAGAAATGGTTTTTATCTTTACATGGTCATTTGGAGCAATAAAAACCACAGGGCTTCCATCCTCCAACAAAGCGATAGGGCCGTGCTTCATCTCACCTGCAGGGTATGCCAGACAAGGTATGTAGGCAATTTCCATTAACTTAAGCGCGCCTTCTTTCGCTACAGGCGCAGAGATACCTCTCCCCAAAAAGAGCACGCTCTTGGCGTTCTTCACCATTTCAACTGCTTCAAGAATTGGACCTTGCTGTTCAAGATACTCCTCAATCAAGTGGGGTATTTCTTGTAAACCGTTGATGATTTCCCTACCCTTTTCCTTGCTGGTAGCTCGAGAGCGACCTACTTGCAACGCAAACATCGAAAGAGCCGCCACCATATTGGAGAATGCCTTGGTGGATGCAACTGCTTGTTCGGGACCCGAGTGAATGTAGACGCCTTTTCCACATTCACGGGCAATTGACGAGCCAACCACATTGACCACTCCATATACGCTTCCACCTTTAAGATGAATTTCTTTGACTGCAGATAGTGTATCGGCTGTTTCTCCTGATTGAGTCACAGCAAAATGCAAAGCATTTGGATTGATTACAGGGTCGTTGTGTCGAAATTCACTCGAAATGTGTGCGACAGCTGGTATTCTAGCTAATTTTTCAATCATTATTTGCCCTATTTCTGCTGCATTAAATGCTGTTCCACATCCAAGCAATCGGACATGAGGGATTTTTGCTAAGTCTCGAGGTTCGAGTTTCAATCCACCGAGGCGTCCATTTCCTCGGACTCGGTCAAGGCGTCCACTGATACAATGCCTTAATGCATCGGGTTGCTCGTAGATTTCTTTGAGCATAAAGTGAGGGAAATCACCTAGATTTGAATCGCCCCAATCATCCTCAAGCACCGTGATATCAGGATTGAAGTTCTTACCCTTGAGTGTCGACAAAGACATTGAATCTTTGGTAAGAGTAGCAATTTCGCCATCTTCAAGGAAAACAACTCGTTGAGTGTATGGCGTCAGGGCATGTGGGTCGCTGGACACAAACATTTCCCCATCCCCTTTTCCAATGATGAGGGGCGAGCCGTTTCGAGCACAAACAATCACATCGTGTTCTAAGAACATGGCACACAAACCCCATGTCCCTCTGGCAAGATGAAGGGTTCTGCGGACTGCTTGCTCAGGATCATTGTCCACTGAAAGTTCCCTTTCAATGATGTGGGCAAGCGCCTCTGAATCTGTATCACTTTGCAAATCAACTCCTTGGACAGTCAGCGAGGTGCGCAACTGTCGCGAATTTTCGATGATTCCGTTGTGGACGATGACGACTTGCCCCTTAGCTGATGGATGAGGGTGAGCATTTTGATCGGAGACTACACCGTGGGTTGCCCAACGAGTGTGAGCAATGCCCGTAGTTCCTTCAATCTTGTTTGGTAAGATGGATTCAAGTTCACCTACTTTTCCAACTTTCTTGTGGACCACAAAACTACCGTTCTTAATGGCAATTCCCGTTGAATCATAACCTCGATATTCAAGTCTTCTTAGACCATCCAGCAATATTGAAGTGGCCTGACGTGGACCAAGATAACCAAAAATTCCACACATACTATATCCTCACAATTGGACCTTCACCGAGCAAATCGGACATTGTACTCGAGAGAGTGTCATGTCCTTTACCGTGAATTTCGCATTGCATTCCGTGCAAGTCACATCGCGCTGTGGCGGAGCAATAATTGGTAGAGGTGGAAGCCCCGGTAGCGGAGGTAGGCCGCCATCGGGTGTTGGCAAAGGAGGTAGCCCTGGTAGCGGAGGTAGGGCGGCATCGGAAATTGGCAAGGGTGGCAAGGGCTCTTCGATTTCAGCGACCACAGAAGCGGGTTGCGGGGTTGGTGGAGCCACTATAGTGTGGAGAGGTGGTAGATTCTTGTTCAAGTTTTCAATCATTTCAGAATGTTCTCTTTGTTGTTTCCTCTTCATACGACGGTCAAGACGAGAGTTTCCATCTCCCGCATCATGCCTCGCTTCAAGGCTATCGGCTAAACTAATTTCATTAGATTCAACCACCGCCGCTGCAGGTTCAAGTTCAACTACAAGGTCTTCCGCCTCAGTATCGATTGCAAGCAGGGGGCCTTCGTCACCGACTGGGGCTATCAGGAGTTCAAGTGATTCAGTGTCTGTTTCGTCAGAACCGACGATAGCTAACAATTCCTCTTCTCTTCGTGAAGAACGAACGGAGATGATGATGAAAAGCAGGAATACAACAAAGAGTGTCGCTGAAACGCCTAGAATGATAAATTTTGTGCTATCCGAACCAGGAAGTGGATCAAGCAGAGAGTCGAGGAAACTTGAGGTTGGCTCGACTTGATTGTTGTTGTTACCGATATCGGCAATTGTCCTCAATTTCAGAGAGCCACTTGCTGATGAAACAAGTAGAATGCCGTCGAATTCAAGTGCAGCATGGCCTAAAAGGAATCCCTCGGTAAGGATATTTGACATCGCCACAGTTTGGCCATTTTCAGCGTCAGAGAGAAGACCGTAACGCGTCACAGGACCGTAAACATTGATTTCATCATAGAAGATTTGTACACCGTCTGAAGTCGGGCGAAGTTCGATATTTTGGATTCCTGGGGCTGTAATGCGTAGAACATCATCAGACCAAGAATTACCGGTCACAATGTGTGCGACCACGGCATCTTTTCCACGACCTTCAATCCACGAAGCGATGAGAACATCCTGGCTACCATTTTGCAACACAACGAGTTTAGCACCTTGTGCTTCATCACCAATTGAAGATTGGAATCCCCATGACGACAGAGTTGGGTCTCCATGAGCATACATGAGGCCGACACGTTCAATTCCGGTAACATCATCTCTATTTTCTTGGTAAAGGATATGTAAATTCTCTTCACCCATCACCATTGCCAAAGCGTCTCCTTGCGATGGGCGTATATCGATATCAGAAAGCACGACATTTGGCGCATTCCATGACGATGGGCTGTCGGGGTTTTCAGAAACGAGGGTGAAAATCGAGGTAATATCCTGCCAAGAGCCACTGGTGGAGATGTCGCGGTGATAGCCACCGAGAACCATCTCATCGTTGTATTCAGACAATGCCAGACCCCAGTACGAACCTTCAGAAATCTTGATTGCGGGCATGAGAGTTACCGAAGGAGTCGCCTCAGCGAGCCGGGTAAGGGATGTCATCGAGAGGTCAGTAAGCGTGTAACCGTCGGGACTAATCGTTCTACGATTCCAAACAGCATGAACTCGACCGTCTTCGCGGAGGGTAGCTGCGAGTTCACCTCCCCATTTCTCTTCGAGTAAAACATCGACCTGGATAACCATTGATGCAGTGGTGGTACGAACGTGAAGTTCACCATCACGAGTAGTGAACAAAAGTCCACCGTCCTCCATGCCAATAAATTCGAGTGGAACTTCTCCTTCACTGAGCGAAAGACTCACTTGCGCACCAAGACTGGCATCGTCAACAACCACGGTGAAACGATGGTCGCTGAATTCCGGTTCGACGCCATTTCCCTCCAACAACACTCTGTATTTGCTGAATCCAAGCGGCTGGCCAATTTCGGAGAAAGTAACAAGCTCACTTCCGGAGTCGGTATCAGAACCCGAAATGAACAAAACCTCCGCAGTGGCAATTTCGTCCCATCCAAGGTCAGTCCAGCGTTCGAGTCGAACCAAAAGTTCAGTGGCATCCGTTTGTCCCAAGTTATCAATACGGATGTTAAGGTCGAAGGGAGTGTCAGGAAGCGGGATTTTCGGACTGGTTGTGACTGCTCCAGGCATGAATCGTAGCATGGCCTCTACAGGGCGCTCTTCAACTTCAAAAGTAAATGTGTAAACATTGTTTGATGGATTCGGGTCGCTCTTCTGGTTGTTCGGATCTATGGATATCGTGACCTCGTGAGTGCCGGCTTGAGTGGCCCACCAGTAAAGGGTCAATTGCTGACTTTCCCCTTCTTCAAGTGTCGAAATACGGGTTTCTGTTGGATAAGTTTCTGATTGGCTTCCTGGAGCATCCAATTGTACAAAAACATCGTTTGCGCCAAGGTCTCCGGCATTTCCAACGGTGAAATCTATTTCCAAAACAGTTCCAGCGACCGCTGAATAAACTGGTAAATCTTGGTCCATGATTTCAACGGTCCCCTGAAACAGGAAATCCGGTGCTGCAGGCTGATTATCAACGGTATAGGTTCTTCGAACTTCATCAGTTTTCACACCACTTTCATTGACCATACGGAAATTAATCCGGTGTGAACCGTCATCGACTGAATTGGAATTCCAAGTAAAGGACCAATCTTGAGTTCCCGTCTCAAGGGAAGCGAGTTCTTCACCCACAATCCAATCGCCATTATCGACTTTGTATTCTAAAATATCATGCTCGACTCCTTCTACGGTACCGCTAAATTCTACAGAACCCTGAAGTGCAGTCCCAAGTGCTGGTCCTGCAATTGTCACTGCCATGCGAGCAATATTGACCCAGCGTGCATCTACCGCAGATTCATCTCCGTCATCGTTGATAGCACGAGAAAGAACCAACACATAATCTTCGTCTTGTCGGACCCAACTGTCTTTGATTGAAACGTCAAGATACCACGAATCGACAGATCCACCAGCATCATCCCAGTTCTGCAATTCACGAACAGTTCCGGACTCAAGATGCTGTTCAATTCGGACTTGAACTTTCGTGTATTCGTCGCCCAGATCGTTTTCCTCTGTAGAACCTGAGATTCGTACGAAATCTCCTTCAATCCACCATGAACCATTACTTGGTTTCGAGATATCAACGTGATTCGCTGTACCGTTTCCTGTTGGTGGAGGAGAAATTACTCCCCCTCCTCCTTCGAGTGGAGTGCAGGCCTTGTCAAGTACAGTATCAATTGCGCATGAGGCATCGATGAGGCCGAATCCCCATTCGTCATTCCACCGGTCAGAGATACTTGGTTCACTTGCTGAGCCGCGAGCTTCCGATGAGTTGCGAAGAATATCCTTAATCTCTTGCGGCTCCAAAGAGCGGTCAGCTTGTAACATCAAAGCTACAATTCCTGATGCAATCGGAGTCGCCATACTGGTGCCGTCTTTTTCATCGTAATCTGAATCAGCAAGTGGTTTTGCAGGTTGGCCCGGGAATGTCGCTCCAGTTTGTGCAGTAGCCGACATAATTCCTGAACCGTAAGAGGTGATGTCTGGTTTCAACTCATCCCACTCATCATCATCATTGTCATCCAGGCGAGGACCAGTGTTTGAGTAATCAGCAACATCATCATTGGTTCGATTAATGCTTCCGCGGTCTGTTGCGGCTCCTACTGAAATCGCCCGGTCAGCACTTGCTGGAGACGGTACACGATTTGTTCCGTCGTTACCCATAGCAACAACACAGACAATTGATGCATTTACTGCATCATTAACGAGCCGAGCCTCAGTTCCACTGCCGTTATCGCCTTGATCTCCGGGATTGAGTGGCGTAGAAGCAGAACCGAATGACATCGAAGCAACTTGTATCCCGCGAGTTGAGGAATTGTGCCCCCAATCGGTATTCTGATTGTTAATCAACCACTGAATGCCGTTGATTGATGCTTGGGAATTTGTACCTCCAGTGTCTGTCAACACCTTGATGTCGACCAAGTAAGAACCTGGCGCAGTTCCCATGTGAATTCGACTACTGTCGCCTGTACCAATTGCAGAACCTGCTACGTGAGTTCCGTGGCCATTACCGTCATCTGGATCCTGGGTACCATCAACGTTCGATGCTGATGAGGTTGCATCGTATCCCGCGACCCACTTGTGGTCGTTGTATGACAGCGGATCATCATCAGGCGAATCATCCTGGTCATCAAAATCATTCAGCGAACGGTGCTCATTGTCAACACCAGTGTCAAGAACAGCAACAACAACACCATCGCCGATGTAATCTCGCTCATAAGCGGAATTCGAGTAAACATCAGAGGGTAAGGCTCGAGATGCCTTGCCTGCTACATCATTGGAGGGGACCATCACGTTTTGCATTTCAATAACAACCACGCCGTGCATTGAATAGAGGTCCAGTAAGGCAGAAACCGGTACTTTGTCAACGGTTACAGAATCCACGTCCTCAAGTTGTTGGAACCATGCACCTCCGTCCTCTCCTACCCATCCGTGTGCATCAAGAACAGTTCGTAATGTTTCGATTTCAGCCACGTTGGCCCTCCAGGCATAATCAACAATGATTGCGACTGTTTTGCGACCGTCGGGGCCTAAAATGGCCGTAGGCGATACAGATTCTGAGCCAGCCAAAACACGCTGAAGTCGGTCATCCATTCCATTCCAGTCCAAATCAGGACCGTAGGATTGCCACCACTGGTCTGCTTCGGCAGAAAAACGACCGTTTCGGTCAATGTCGCGAACTGGTCGCAAACACAACTCTTCACCACACATTAGCGGTGGAAGACCTTCGATGAGAATGGGATCAGAAAACTCCGGTGAAGTTTGTTGTTCAACCACATGTTGCCCCGTATGGTTCGCTAAAACCCCGAGGTCTGCGATGAGAAAAACGAGAACTAAAAAGAATGAAATCCGCTGAGTCTTCCAAACCGATGACTTACGCAAACTACCCACTCCTGTATTATGTGCTAACACATCCCACCTTTGAGCCTATCCTTCATATGGACCCTCCCCAGCCCCTAAGGGGGCTTGGGAGAAATGAATTTATTCGGGCCAGAGAAAGTGTTCTGGAGAGTTTGAACATTGAATCTGTGGCCCATGCTTTCTCTCCACGACAGCTAATTTCGACTGACATTCTGGACACTCGGAAACATCAGCTAAATGCTCCATCCAAGCAATTCGAGTTTCAGGTTCATCGGCTGAAGCCATGAGGCTTTTCAGAGTGTCTCGAATATTCCGGGGGATTTCCAAACCTCGAGCAGTCCACGGGTCAACCAGAGCAGACATGTCAATCATCGTACTTTTCATCTGGTTTAAGCGAGAACGTTCACTTCCAACTCCAGATGGCCCTCCATCTTCAATGCCAAGTGGATAGGGGCCATTTTTTGCCACAAGAGGCAGAAGCAAGTAAGTTGCTAGGAATCCTCCTAAATGCGCCATATGGGCAACATCACTGGCTTGATTAAGCCCCATTGTTGCGTAAGCACGGTACACCTCCATCCCAAAATAAAACATGGCCAGATAGAGTACGGGCCATTTTCGAATAAGAATCAATGGGAAGGGTATCTCATCTTTAGGCCATCCTGCCAAATATGCCCCAAATAATCCAAATGCTGCACCAGAAGCACCGAGTGCGGGAGTACCTGATGCTGAATTAAAGATGTACCAAGCCAATGAACCGCCAAATAAACCGATGAAATATACTGTGGCAAAACGTCGCATACCCAGCCGTTGTTCAAGCGGCACCCCTACAAGTGCAATGACCAGGATATTTCCTAAAACGTGCAATGCATCACTGTGGAGGAATCCAGCAGAAAAAAACGTGTGGAACCAAACGGGGTCTATCGCGCGATTTGGCCTAAATACAAAATCCCACCAAAGCCATCCGGCAACAAAACCGTTGAGGTATGATTGTACTAAATATTGGATGATGTATCCAAGCAAAAGACTCACCGTGATGGATAGGGCAAGAGACGTTTTGTGCTTTATCGCATAGAAAATAGGCCAACCCAAAGCGACAAACCAAACGCCGAGTAAGAACCATTCGATGGGTCCGAACAACGACATCACCGTGGCCATACTGCTGCTAGTACCCCCACTCATTTGAGTTCATTGGGGATTTGAAAATGAATGGGAGGTTTGATGGCAGTTCACAGACTGGCAATGACATGGGAGAATCCTTGCTGCGACTCGAGGATGTTGAGGTCCGTCGCGGTCTTGGAGTCGTCGTCTCAAAATTCAACCTCGAAGTAAACTCTGGGGATGTTGTCGTTTTACACGGTGAAAACGGTTCAGGAAAATCAACTGTTCTTGAAACAAGTGCACGTTTAATTCCACTCGAAAAAGGCCGCGTTTATCATCACGGTAAGTTAGTGAATGACAGCGAAGGGCGTCGCAAACTTCCACCTCTGCCCTTTGGCTTAACGCTTCAACAAAACGGGCTAGTGGGTGATGAGACCGTTGAAAACCACCTGGTTACTGTGTGTTCACTTTCTGGAAAAAAAGTAAATTTGACGGGATTACTCTCTGCTTATGGCCTAGAACATCGGAGGCATGACCGAATAGGCCACTTATCGGGTGGTCAAGCAAGGAAAGTCGCAGTCTTGGCTGGTTTGTTACCTGCTTTGATCTCTCCTGAGCCTCGCCTTGTTTTACTTGATGAACCTGCATCGGGACTCGATGACGATGCAGTAAATTCACTAATAGTTCACATCGGACAGTTGCGTCAAGCCGGTCACGGGTTCGTCATCGCATCTCACCATTCCAAAATATGTGAGTGTGCAACGCGACTTCATAATCTAAAATCGGAAAAATCACAATCACCTGCCGAACACGAGGCATGGAGTCCAACCGCAACAGAACACATCACCACCATGATTAGCACGAAAGTCGGCATACGATACCTGCGTTCAACTCAAGCAGCAGTCGCCAGGAACGGCCTTACCGCACTTTTAGTGTTGGGTACGCTCATGGGATTTGTCGACATATCATCTATCGAAAGTCGGACACTCTTGGTTGGTTTTGTCTTATCAGCACCTTTCGCTGCTGGCCTAGCCGGCGACCCTGTCTTGCACATCATGAGAGAAGGGAGAGCTGTCGATTGGTGGAGGGCTCATGTCAACCGTCTTCCGTCTGCTGAAATCCATGCTCTAGTTCTTGGCACCATATTCACTACCATAGGTTGTGTAGTTTTTCTCGAGGGTATCGATTGGAGAATGGTCATCATCGGTACATTCATGCTCTGGATTACGATGAATTGCGTGAGATTCCTGGAGTTGAGTACACTTCGACTCGTACGTCCAAATGCAGTCTTCCTCAGACTCTTGTTGCCAATTCTAATTCTTCCATGGGCACTCATAACCGATTATGCCGCAACCCTGTGAGCACCCAAGTTCAAGAAGGAGAGGCAAGAGTGATGTTCATGCGAGGGCGTACTGCTGAGGTATTACTCGGCACTGGTTTTCTAGGTATCATGACCACATTATACCTCGGTCTGCAATGGGCACCAAGCGTTTCAATCAGCGCCTTCGAATCTCCTGATGCTCAGAGGATTTTTTATTGGCACGTGCCTTCAGCATGGGCTGCATTCATCGCCTTCGGCGTGCTGTTTGTCGGCTCAGCAATGTGGTTTTTCAAACGAAGTCCTATCGGCTGGAGGCTGCATGTCGCTGGTGCTGAGGCTGGGTTAGCATGCGGCCTAATGGCGGTTTGGTCAGGTTGCGTGTGGGGTGCTGCTGAATGGGGCACTCCATGGGATTGGACCGATTACCGACTCAACACTTTTGGCTTGCTTACCCTCTTAGCATTGTATTTGGTTCTAGGCCGACAGAGTCAGCCCGATGGTATTGAAACACGGGATACCTTTTCCACATTTGGAATGTACGGTTTCGTCCTCGTCCCGCTGACCTACATTGCAACAAGAGTTTGGCAAATCCGCCACCCTGGACCGGTGATCGGTGCAGGAGATGGTGGTGGCTCTCTCGAATCAAGTATGGCCTTAGTACTTATGATCGGAGCAATTTCCTTTACTATTTTCATTGTTGGCCACATGCTTATCTCGATGCGCATAACGCATCTTGAGCAACGTCTGGAACAGGCTCAAAAATCGCTCGATGGAGGGCAGTAAAATGGATGGCTCTTCTTATCTGACAATCGCATACTTAGGGATGATTACAGGACTTGCAATTTGGACATGGACTGTCGTAGTTCGTAGTCGCTCAATTGAACAACGTCTTGCGGCTGTAGAATCCACCATCGGCGTAGATGCATCTGATGCAGGTAACATTGCACAGCAATCTACTGATATCACTGCTGCTGATGCTACAGATTGAATACTGATGAACTTGCCCAACAAAGCGAGGGATGTCTATGGAGGGGTTGGGACGTGAGTTTTGTCTGGTCTGTGGAGCAGACCCTCCATTGTACGGTGAGCGAATGTGTGAGCCTTGCGTAAGGAAGCGTGTCAAACTCGTGCAAGTTCCGGAAAACATACCTTGGGTCCGATGTGCTCGATGTGGCATTGTAGAAATCCAAGGTAAATGGGTCCACATCAGCGAAGATGAAATTTGGGATGAATTGATTCAGAGGCACGTGGAATTTCACAAGGATGCTGAAGACATTAATTTGGCCCTTCAACCTCAAACTGTATCCGATCGTCACACGCTACTCCATCTGCAAGTTGAAGGGGTAATAGAAGATTTACTGTTCCAAGAACAACATACTATGCGAGCACGTATGGCTAATGGAGTCTGCCTTACCTGCACTCGTCGTGCAGGAAATTACTTCGAAGCGACCGTTCAACTGCGTTCGACCGGAAGACGGCTTTCAGAAGAGGAATTTACGGTGCTTCGTAGCACCCTGGATACCGTCATAGAAGACCTTTCAGACGACCCGATGTTTTTCATCACTTCCGAGGGCCAAGTTACTGGAGGATACGATGTGGTTCTAGGCAGTAAGGGACTTGCACGAACTTGGGGGCGTCATTTGGTCAGCGAATACGGAGGCCATATAGGTGAATCAAACTCCACTGTAGGACGTAAAGACGGTATTGATGTGACGCGTCTAACTCTGCTGTACAGAAAACCTGGCTATGACATCGGAGATGTTCTCAAGTGGAGAGACCGTTTCTGGCGACCTGCAACATGGACCAAAGACGGCGTAATAATGTCCCGAATAGACCGCCAAGAACGTACTGGCGCCTCATGGCGCGACTTAGAATCAGCAAATGTGGTTGCACAAATGAAAGACCATGTGTGCGTCGACATCATCAACGAAGATTCATCTGTTGCAGAATTCCTTGACCCGACCAACTGGAATATGAGTGAAGTTCGGGTAGCTTGGGACCATGTTCCGCGACAGAAACTACGTCTTGCTCGTATCGATGGAGAATGGCTCTCATTACACAAACTTGGTTGCGATGAAGCAGATACGGGGAAGGGAATATGAAGGATAAGCGGTCTTTAGATTCCATGTCAAGTGCACAATCGGAGGAATCCACGGTGGGTTTGGTCGATTTGGCTGAAGCACTCGATGCTGAAGGCATGATTGGTTTTACTCAAGCATTTATCCATGACCTCAAGAAGGGGCTCACTCATGCCACTCCCGAGCACTTGCCTTGGATGAATCAACTCTCTCAAAGACGATGGAGTGGTATACTGTGTCTTGGAATGGGAGGTTCGGCAGCAGGGGGCGATTTTATCTCCGCCTTGTGTGGACTACAGGGGAAGATTCCAGTTATCATTCAACGCGACTATGTGATTCCAGCATGGTGGGAACCCGAATGGTTGGTTCTCTCAACTTCACACAGCGGCAATACCGAAGAGACCCTAGAGGCCACAGAGACTGCACTCAAAGCGGATGGGACAGTTGTAGTCATTTCTTGTGGGGGGATACTTTCTGGACTTTGCGAAATCTATCCTAAATGTTTCTTAATCCCATCTCCCGGTAATCAGCCACCTCGCACTGCATTTGGACATATCTTTAGCCGGCAATTAGGTTTTCTTCGAAGTATCGGCGTATTGCCAAAACCTATCGAAGGAAGTGATGAAGCAATGCTCGAGCGATTACAAAAAGCGAGTGAAGGATTCGATATTCTTAACGACCCTGAAGGAGATGTTGCTCAACTGGCGCTCTGCATGCTTGAAAGGCCAATTGCTCTCCTTGGACCAACGGAATTACATCCAGCGTTGAACCGATTCAAAAACCAGCTCAACGAGAACTCGGCTCGGTTTGCTCGTGTTGGAGTCATTCCCGAAATGAATCACAACGAAAGTGTCGCTTGGGGAGGTGTTGGTTCAGAACATGACGATTCAGCAATCGAGCACGTGCTTTTGCTGTTAACATGGCAAGGCATGCACCGGCAGGTCTCCAAACGAATGGACTGGATGATTGCCCACGCAACAACAGATTATGCTTGGAAGATAGTTGGTGAAGGAAATACACTTTTGGAATCTTTGCTTCATTTGTGCATTCTCATGGATTGGATTAGCATAGCCCTTGCCCTCTTGAGAGGAAAAGACCCTGCTGCTATTGGACCGATTCGAGCATTAAAAGAACACCTTGAATCGGTTCAGTAAACCGCTCCTACCAGCAGCCTAGGGTCAAGGAATTCTGTCAGTGCTTGGTCTCGCTCATCAATGGAAACCACTCCTGGCATGTCATTCCGTACCGGCATGTTGATCGACACTTGCAAATGGAGGTGAGGTGGCCAACCTCCGTTCTCGTTCTCGTCACCAATCCACGCTAATCGTTCTCCTGCTCGGAAACTTTGGCCTTGACTCAAACCAAGCAAACTCTCGTTGGAGAGATGCCCGTACAACACCCAAATCTCTTGAACTGGCCTCGGGTGCTGAGAGCCAACATGTTGCGGCAGCGAAACGGCGTGGTGAGTGATGATGGTAGCGCCGTAAGAGCCTTCTTCAGGATTGATTCCAAATGAATGAATTGTTCCGTCAGCAAATGCATGAACTGGGGTTTGGACCGGTGCGCCAATATCGAGTCCAACATGGTGATTTCGGACTCCACCGAAGAGAGGTGTAGTATACATTCCTGGGCGAGTCTCGTCGTACTTCCCAATGGTATACAAAAAGGGGTTTTCAAAATTGGATTGAGGTCCTTTAGAAAAGTCATACACCCAATATTCATCCGGTAAATGAACAACTGGATGAAAGTTCATCGGGGGTTTGACCATATCATTCTGACTGGCTCCTTTCATATGATTGTTAGCCGAACAATGAATACCTAGGAGTCAATGTGAACAGCATGCTCCTCTCAGCGATTGTTTTGCTGATGGTGACTTCGATGCCGGGTTATGCTCTTTGCCGGGTATTGGATGCTAGTGCGGATAGAACACGTAAAATTGCTCTTTCTCCAGCTCTCGGCCTTCTCTTGATATACGGAATATCTGGACTTGTCTTGATGAGTGGTTTGTGGACTTGGCAACTCATGTCGGCTATGATTTTACTGCTCAATGCTATGGCAATTGTCCAAATCCGTCGTAAAATTAGTTCAAAAAAAGCACTCTCATCTTGGCAGAAGTTAGAACGTGCAATGCATGGAGAAGTTTACGGAACGGTCGATGAGACAATCAGTGACGAGGTTGCCGCACAACGATGGTTGCAAAATCAACGCAAGCCCTGGATGATCTACTTGGCAGCAAGCATTGTTGCCAGTTGTATGACTTTGCCATTTCTTTCCAACATTCCCTTTGGCGTAGACTGGATTGGGTTTTCGACCCTTACCGAAAGAATTTCCTCTGTTGGAAATTTAACGTTGTCTGGAACAAATACAGGATTCTGGACTTATCCTCCTGCATTCCCATCCCTAGCAGCTTGGATTCAAATTACACTGGGTATGTCCGCCAGCACCGCAGTCTTTCACTTGGGCCACTACAGTTTAGCCGTACTCGTTTTGGGCATTGGTGGGGCAATGGACCGACATGGTGCTGGGGCTCAAGCGGTTTTAGCCATGGGATTAGGCGCCGGACTTTTTGCAAAAACTTTTGATTCTGGCTACCCCACTGTGGCAAGCCAACTGGGACTTGTGGTTGGATTATTGGTGCTGCTGAGACCTACATCGACCCGAGGGAAACATCACACCACTGGTTTTGCTTTGGCCTTCCTTTGTGTGTTGCTCATACATCCCACAGGCGCTACATACCTCGGTATATTCATGCTGGCTCACCTGTTAATTGGTTTGAGTTTGAGTGAAACATACGGGGACAACATCAAAAAGCTCCTGTTTGCAAGTGTAATATTGCTCACGATTACTGCTGCAATTGCGCTGTTAATTCTTGCTCCACGGATGCTTGATGCTGCTGTTTTTGCGGAATATGGGTGGCAAGGTGGGCGTCCAATGCTGATGTACAACGGCATAGTGCTGATACTTGGACTGTTCAGTGGATGGATGCTGCGTGCTACAATAGAAGGCCGACTACTTTTTGCGTGGTTTACTGGATTGTGGATCTTAACCGCGATTCATTTGATTGAAGGACTTGAGCAAATTCCGGTCCTCTCGCTCTTGTCCTACACGCTGTATTCGATGGGACTGCATGCCTTCCACATCCCTCTAGTCGCACTGGTAGCGTTGTGGTGGAGTGATGGGACTTGCCTCACGAAACTCGATGAGAAAAGAAGTCTGCTTACCGTTGGTTGGGACCCTCACATGCACCGATACCTAACGGCTGGTCTCTCCGTAATTCTCCTTCTTGGGGTCGTTGTAGGCAACGCAATTCTCCTCCAGGTCTCGCAGCATGAAGAATTACAGGCATACGCATCGGGTGATTTCGAGGTGTTTGAACAATTACAAACACTTCCTGAGGAGAGCATCATCTACACCGAAAATACCCATTGGGGCTACGTTCTTGAGCGATATGAGAACGTGAAAACAACAAGTATTCCCTCTCTTGGATTAATTCAAGTTGAAAAGAGCATACAGTCAAAAGCAACCTCAGCAGTGTATTCTAATTCGATTGACAAAATTCAGGAACTAAACATAACGCATGCCCTTTCTTCACCGTTTGGGACTGCGGGATGGGTGTTTGCACAATCGCAGTATTGGACACCGGTTTATGAAACGAAAGGGAGCATCTTATGGCAACTCGATTCTGCCGGCAATGCACCCCAATCAGAATTTGCAACCTTTGATTTGACGAGTTGTTCAGAACATTGTTCGGTGCGAGTAGATCCTTGGAATCAACATAGATTTCGAGACCCAATTGGCCTTGGCGAACAGAGAGCATTTGTTGAAGAAGGAGGTTCTACAAGCATTAACTTCGATTCCAAGTCAGCAAGCAGTGGCTTCATGTGTATTGGTTTGGAAGCAATAGGCAAGGTCAACGATGTCGAAGTTAAGATTTCGACACAGTACAACACCTCTCAGGAATCGTTCTCGTTGACGGCTGGGTGGAACACCTTGTGTCTTGATGAAGAGTTTTCTCAATCAAGTGGTATGCTGGAGCTCACTTGGTTGGACCGAGCACAAAAATCACTGTGGTTAAATCCGTTGGGACTTTCAGGCAGAGGCGACGCATTAATTGATTCAACCGGCGTTCGTCTGCACTGGGTTGAAATCAAGCAGATTCCTGAGTTGTAGGCGAAGCGATGAAAACCTCGGCGTTGATGGAAGTATCATGAAGCGAGTCATGATTCTGCTTCCAACCCTTAACGAAGAGCTGGGTTTGAACCAAATTTTACCGCGAATTCCGCATGAGAAATTAGCACAAAACGGATGGAAGCCGTCGGTCCTCATCGTTGACGGAGGCAGTAGTGATTTGACCGAAAAGGTAGCCAAGGAATACAAATGCCAATTTATTCAACAGCAGGGAAAAGGAAAAGGGGCAGCGATGCGTTTAGGATTTCTTCAGTTCCTCAATGAATCCTTCGATGCTCTTGTGATGCTTGACCCCGATGGCACATACCATCCTGAAGAAATGGTAAAGTTACTGAAAAAACTCGAACAAGCTGACGTTGTGGTCGGGGACAGGTTACGAGGTGCAATGGATCCTGATGCGATGACTAGAACTAATTATTTTGGAAACCACATCTTGACTTGGATTGCTGTAGCGTTATACGGGGTGCCCATGAACGACTTGTGTTCTGGTTACTGGGCGTTTTCAAAACACAGTGTCTCAATGCTGAAATTAAACTCCATGAAATTTGAAATTGAAGCCGAAATGTACACATCTTGTGCAGCTGAGGAACTTTCGATATCACACACACCCATCCGGTACAGCAAACGTCTCGGAGAGGCTAAACTTGGCTCGGTGAAAGATGGGTGGAATATTTTCCGCAAATTGTTGGTTCGGCGTGTATTCACAAAGCCTCATCAAGCACGGATAGGGGATGGAAACCTCAACATTCAATGAGAGACAAACTCAAATCCTTCCGCACCGACACTCAGCCATGCGACGCAGACCAGCGGCAGTCCTAGGCGCATCTGGTCTGGTTGGGCAACGTATGCAGCAACGACTTGTAAACCATCCATGGTTTGAGTTGTGTGCTGTAGGTGGAAGTACGTCAAGTGCAGGAAGAATGTTGAGTGAGATCCCGTGGAGACTTGAGCAAGAACGGCCATCACTACCTGAAATTGAGGTTCTTGGGATTCTTGCAGATTCATTTATTGATGAGTTGCAAAAACTTGGAATTGAGATCGCCTTCTCTTGTCTTCCGAATGAAATTGCTCAACACATCGAACCCCAACTGGTCAACAATGGGATTGCAGTATTTTCCAACGCCAGTGCGTTCAGAGGCCTAAACGGAATTCCACTGGTCATACCCGATATTAATCCCGAACACATGGAGAACTTCGATTCAGAAAAAGGGCGTCATGCATGCGGCACCAATTGCACATTGGTTCCAATGGCAGTTCCAATTGCAGCATTGCGACCTTGGGGTGTAGTGCACGTCAACATGCGCAGTGAACAGGCTCTTTCTGGAGCGGGTTGGAAGTTGCTTGACGATGAAGAGGCAAACAACGGAAAGGTAAATCCTGAAATTCCAGGTGAAGCAGAAAAAATCGTTGAGGAGTTTCTCCATGTCATGGGCGATGTAAGTCCAGAGGGAATACAGCCCGCTTCGATTGGCGTTGAAGTCAAGTGCGAAAGAGTTGGTCGCCGAGATGGACACCAGGTGTATGTTGATGTTAAGTTCGAACAACCGATTGAGCGAGAAGAGATTCTTCAAGCATTAAAAAATCATGATTGGAAGCAAGAACTCAAATTATGCCCCAGCACGCCTTTGCGTCCAATTCATTTGGTCGATAATATCGATACTGATGGCCATCTCTGGTCCGATGGCATTCAATTCTCAACCAATCCTCTACCGAGTCAATCGCTCAAAACCGGAATGGCTATCGTGGTTGGTAATGTAGAGGTTACGGGCAAACACAGCCTCTCATTCTCTGCATATTCACACAACACAATTCGAGGAGCCTCAGGTGGGACTCTTTTGTTGGCTGAACAAGCGCTCGTAGAAGACCGGATTCCTGAGCCATAATGTTTCTACAGTAGGCCTAAATGCTTCTACTGTACCCTCGGTACGGTGCGAGCATGGGTATAACTGCGATGATTCCGGACATGACCATTGGCCAACTTACTACTGAGGCTGAATCTCGATGGGGCGAGATTTGGGATGACAAAGCGGCACGAATGCTGGTCTTGCTCATGTGTCCACGCAAAGAACGGAAAATAATGGAACTTCATGGCGATATGGTCGAGCACGGTCAGCCTGTCCTTACCGTCTTCCACAGACCTCGCCAAGAAGCGCAACTGCTTGAAAAACAAGGATTGGACCCTAGAGACGCTTCATTTCAATTTGTAGATCTAGCAAGTCCGGACCTCGGACCATGGATGCAACACCTCATCACCAACGAGAATTGGTTGCGTTCGACTGTCGAAATCACTTCGGTACCTTTCTCAATGAATCTACCTTCTCAACGATCGTTTGAAACTCAACGAATTCTTTGCTTCCGCCATCCATCTCTTTCTGCTATCGAACAGTACTTTCTACCGTTTCCACCCGAATCAATTCCAGGCAAATGCTTCGTTAGTCTCCCACGTCGGCAAGCCGCAGAACTGGCAAGACAGCAAGCAGAAGTTTTGGGCGTTGGACGTCTCGAAAAGAAACCCACAATAACAGAAGTGCCGCCTTCAGATACAGCGATTTCAGTCCAACCCGCCGCCCCCGAACAGGTTGATTCAGCACCGAATATGGATGATATGATGGATGGTTTCTCGTCAAATATGCTTGCAGAAATGGCCATTGAAACGGACGGTGAAGAACAAGTCAGTGTGGAATTACCGACCGCTGGACCAACTGATGAGGAACAAGTCTCCGTTCCCGAACATGCGTTCATTCCACTTCCCCCAGGTGCCCAGCAAAAACCTGAGGCAACTCCTGAGCCGGTTCTAGAGGCCTTCGTGGAAGAGTCCGCTACACCTTCATCTGGGGACGTGCCAATTCCTGAAGTTGAACCAGAACCTGAACCCGAGATGTCCGAAATAGAACGAGAGTTCCGAGAATTGGTTACTGGGCTTCTTGCAGCGGGTGTTGAACCGTCGCAAATGATGGATGACCCACGATGGGATGACATCACTGAGCGAGCAACAGCTGCTGGATTTGAAACTTGGCCAGTTTTCCTTGAACTAGCAGCCATGGGATGAGAAGGTTCAAGTTGATTCGACGTAAGGGTAGTTCGGAGGCAATAGCATGGGATACTGTATCAGTTGCGGACAACAGCACCAAGATGGAATTCGTTTCTGCAGGTTTTGTGGTAACCAGCAACCTGGTGACCAACTGCTTGCACGGCTTCGACAGGAAGCCGAACAGATTCACTACCTCCGATTGCAAGCTCAAGCCCTCGCCCAACAACAGCAGCAACAACAGCAATATTCCCAAAACCAATACAATCAGCAGCCACGCTGGTGATTGGTATGCGCCCCAAACATTTGGCAATCGAGTTGTCAAAATTAACGCCGCATCCCTGCACATCAGTTGAACTTGAACAATATGCGACAGAAGGTGATTTGGCGGCATATTGGCTTTTAGGAATTGACCAAGTTGATGGATTGGAAGGAAAAAAGGTACTCGACTTGGGAACTGGAAACGGCATCCTAGGTTGCGGTTGCTTGTTACTTGACGCAGCACAAGTCACCATGGTTGAATCAGACCTTGATGTTGTCAAGGTAGCCGAGATAAATGCTGAGCACATCATGCGAACGACTTCGGGCATTGCAACGATTCTTCACCGGCATATAACAAAAGATAGCCCTCGACCCAAATTCAGTCCTGATGTCGTGGTGATGAACCCACCTTGGGGAGTTCAAACTCCCAGAGCTGATCGTCCCATGCTTGAATACGCATTCTCTCTAGATGCACCTGTTGTTCACGTCTTGCACAGTGCTCAATCAAAACATTTGCAAGCATTAGCAAAAGAACATGGCTACGAATCGGAAGCCATGCTAGAGACGAACTTCCGCCTACCTCCAACCTATCAGCATCATGTGAAGCGCAGGGCTGCAACCCCCGTACTTTGCTGGCGCTTCCATCGCCCCGGTGATGCCAAGTTAGCTGTAGATGAAGATGACGAGGACAACCGCTCCGTATGAGGGGTTGAAAAGGGGTGAACACACCGGTTCAATCAAGCGAAACAGCATGCGACCTACATCGGGCCATGTTTGCTACAGGAATGAAAATCATGACGCCGAGCCTCGTCACCCCCGGAACACAAGTATCAACCTCAGATGAATGCGAGGCTGGAGAAGGCACCATTGAAGTCAATGGAACAATCCTAGCCACCGCAACTGGAATGTTTTCAATTCAAGAGGGAATTGCTGTTGTCGCTGCTAAAAAAGAAATTGTTACACCCGAAGTGGGAGATACTGTTCTTTGTGAAATTGTTAAACTCAATGAAAAAAATGGAGAGGCTCAAGTCATCTGTGTTGAAGGCAAGCCAGGTAGTGTTCTTCCGGAACACCTCTACGGTCAATTCCATGTTACTGGGCTTGTTGACCGGTACATGCATCAAACTGCAGACGCGGTCCGTCGCCGAGATATTTGTCGAGCAGAGGTCAAAGAAGTCTCTCCCGTCCTAAGAATTAGTTTCCGAGACCGTGATGATTGCGGTGTACTACACGCTATTTGCCCACCGTGTGGCGATGTGCTGGTTGCAGAACTTGACGGTGATTGGAATGTTCGATGCCCAACATGTAACTACCAGTCGTATCGTGCATTAGCGGATAATTACGGTGCAGGATGGGCTGAACTAGACCAGGGAGCAAGCACTCTCAACAACTCAGGAAAGCGTTGGGGTGCAGCCGCAGAAGCAATGTTCGGAAAAGGACCTGCTGGCCGGGCTACATTCATTGCAGCAGACGTACGAGAAGACGGTCGTGAGCGCACCTACTTCCGATTTGAAGGTGAAAGCAGCGGCAAAGGTCGTCGACCACGAAATGCACCAGGTTGCCGATTGTTTGTTGGTGGACTACCTCGTGAAGTTGGCACTGAGGAACTTCGAGCATTGTTTGCAGAACATGGTGACATGACCGACTGTATCGTACTCACTGATGATAATGGCGTTAACCGAGGTTTCGGATTCGTTACCTATTCTGAGAAATCACAAGCAGATACCGCAATCGAAAAACTCAACGGCCACAAGATCAATGGGCGGAAAATTGGTGTTCGAGATGCTGATAGCGATGACAAGAAAGGCAAGCGGGAGAAGCGAAAGGACCCCGAAGGTCTCAAACTTTACATCGGAAACCTGCCCTTCAAAGCTACGGAGGAAAACATTCGAGCCATGTTTGATGGTCTTGGAACTGTCAACGAACTAATCATTGCGACGAGTGGGGATGGTAAGCCAAAGGGCTTTGCGTTCGCATTCATCAAAGAGATGGACAAGGGTGAAGAAATTGTCGCCAAGCTCAACGGTTCCGAACTCTTGGGACGCCGAATTAAAGTCGATATCTCTCAAGTCAAAAAGAAGGGAGGCAACAATCGCGGGCGTGGAAGCTCAAATGATTCCGGTGGCAAAACCTCTCGCGAACTTCAAGCCCTCCGTGAGGAAGAAGAGGATGCAAAGAAGCGCCCTCGGCGACGACGTGAGAAGAAGGATTGAAGCCAACCGACTTGAGGTTAGCCAATATGGTCGAACAACAATCACCCAAATGGTTGATACTGGACGGCTATGAAGACGAGCCTGCCGCTTTCGGCGTTCCTCCATATGTCGGATTTCATATTCGTTATCTTTGTGGAGTTCTTGAACACGCAAATATCGAGTACGACTACATCACCATCGACCAATGGAGAGAGAAGATTCGAGCACATGGTGATGACTGGGCAAAGAGGCGTCTTTCGAACATCGAAGGTTTTGCGTGTATCGCTGGGGCAGTAGTGCCCGGAAAGTACCTACGGGGAACACCCTTATCGCTCAAAGAAACACGAAACATCATTCGCGACTTACCCCCTGAGGTGCCTTCGTTGTTTGGAGGGTGGGCCATACGCGGCTGGAAGCAACAGGGTTGGACTCCTCTGCGAAAGAATCTCTTCTTAGCTCTTCAAGACACCGATGCAACCCTGCACACCTATTTGCAAACAGGAGGATGGAGGCATACTCGAAGAAATACAGAGCAATGGACGCAGTGGGCTCAGGCTGGTGCTCAAAGCAAGGCAGTCATCGACCACCCCGATTTGGGCAATCCAGAAAAAAAGGGACCTTTGACTTACGAGGTTGAAGTGTACCAAGGATGTGTACGTTACAAGCGTGGATGTAAATTCTGTATTGAGCCAAAGAAAGGTGTTCCGATTTGGAGAACACCTGAAGATATCATAGAAGAGGTTCGACGTGCTCATGACGTCGGCGTACAGCATGTTCGACTCGGTGGAATGACCGATACCTACACCTACATGGCCGACGGGGTAAAAGAACTGGAGTATCCTGTGCCAAACCCTGAACCAATAGCCAAACTATTGCATGGGTTGCGAAACGATGAACGGTTGGACATTCTTCATACTGACAACGGCAATCCATCAATTATTGCGGAGAATTTGGAACCATCTGAAGAAATCACCAAAACCCTTGTTGAAACGTTATCGGATGGTGCAGTACTGTCGTTTGGACTTGAATCTGCCGACCCTAGTGTTCACGAAGCAAATTGGCTCAACTGCGATTCAACGCAACTTAAATCTGCGATTCGGTTGATCAATAAATACGGAGCAGAAAGAGGTGAAAGAGGTCTTCCAAAGCTATTGCCGGGTCTGAATTTCATTGCTGGGTTGAACGGTGAAACTGATGCCAGCTACCAGATGAACCTTGACTTGCTACATGAAATACGACGGGAGGGGTTGCTACTGCGTCGAATTAACATCCGTCAGGTTGAGGGTGAAGGATTTCAAGAAATACCACAAAAAGCATTCAATATGTTCAAAAATCAAGTCCGTGACACGATTGATAGGCCTTTGCTCGAGGATTTATTCCCTATGGGTAAAATATTATCCGAAGTGCATTGGGAGTCGCATGATGGCAGAACTCGGCTGCCTGTGCACCACACTGAAGCACACACTGCAGACTCATGTCGAGGAAATGCTGGAATTACTTTTGGTCGACAAATTGGAGCATATCCCATACTAATTGGCGTAGAATACCACATTCCGCTCGAAACACAATCCGATATTGTCGTCACCGGTCACGGTGCACGCTCAATCACTGGTGTTGAAATTGGAATAAATCCCGAAAAGGCATCACAGAAGCAGCTTGAGGCGATCCCCGGCATTGGTTCGAAAACGGCTTGGAAACTTGTTTCACAACGTGCGAAGCGAAAAAGAAAGGATTCGCATGCTAATGCATACGATACTCCAGAAGAATGGTTCAAGGCGACTGCCATCGATTGGAATGAGAATTTTTCCATTTATTTCTCAAAAAGATAAATTTATGCGATACGCATATAAATATATTCGGTACGACTTAAGTGCGAATTTTCATCCTGCAACGAACATTGTTCAAACTGAAATACACTCGGACAAACATGCAATTCAAGCCTGCGAACGCAGACCAAGTGATCTCAACGGTAATGGGATTGGAACAGTTTGCGATGGCTTAGAGGCAGCCATAGATGATAACGAAACGATTAACGGAGATGAATTACCTTCACTTGGAATGGTAGGGAATGTTGTTGCGATAAGTGCTGGTTTCCTTATCTCGATTCGATGTGAAGACGAAGAATAGGCTCATGTAGGGTCTGCACTTCCAGTGCAGCATGGACATCGGAGCAAAACTGGCAGAGGCGGCACAACGCTTGTCTGTGATCTGCAATGCTGCGATTCCGAAGTTAGAAAAAAAAACCATTGTGGCGCATGCTACCAATCCACTCGACTATGCATGGCCTCACCACGAACAATACCTGGAGAAATGGGGTGGAATGGGCGCTAACACATTGTTACTTGGAATGAATCCTGGTCCTTGGGGTATGGCACAAACTGGTGTGCCGTTTGGAGCAACCGAAGTTGCTCAGTCCTTCTTGCAAATTGAGCCTCGGATACTGGAAACTCCTGCGAATGCACACCCCAAACGCCCAATAGAGGGAATGGGGCTCGTACGTCAAGAAATTTCTGGAACTCGACTTTGGAATCTCATGAGTCAACATTACGGCTCAGCAGAATCGACCTTCAGCAGCATCTTTGTGGTCAACCATTGCCCGTTATTGCTTCTTGGCGAAACGGGAAAAAACATCACGCCAAACAACCTTCCTGCTGCAGTGATGGCCCCTATTCTCAAAGCGTGTGATGATCATCTGCTCGAGGTGGTTGAAATCTTGGGAATCACTCGAATCATTGGTGTCGGGAAATATGCTGAACAGCGTGCACGCATGGCCTTGGGAGCGGGAAAAAAGGGCAACGGAACTGGTAACGATGGTCGTGAAATTCGCATCGATACATGTTGGCACCCGAGTCCAGCAAGCCCATTGGCCAACCGCAATGAAGGTGCAGATTGGCGAGAAAATGTCATTTCAGTGCTCAATGGGTGAAATCCCATTGAAAAACCGGCGAACCATTCAAGTGCTTAATGCTACACTTGGTGTTCATGGCAGAACTGCAGATGGCTTGGGAGAGACAACCGGATGACCGACAATGGGTAAAACCCGAGGGCGATGACCCGCGTACATTGTACCAAATGTTAATGACCAGCGTTGGTCGATTTGGAGACCAACATTGCTTTGGTTACATCCCCGCAAAAGGAGCCTCAAGGATACATCTGACATACGACGTCTTTGGCGAACTTGCGACCTCGGTTGGACAACGTCTGGCTGATGTAGGTGTTGCTGCCGGCGAACGTGTAGCAATTATTCTGGATAACAGCGTCGAATGGGCTGCACTGGCATACGGAGCAAATGGAATTGGTGCTGCTTACACGGCAATGTACACCCACCAGCATGGTGATGAGTGGGCATATATTCTCAACGACTCAACACCGTCGATACTTGCAGTTGCAAACACTGAAATTTTGGACAAACTGGTCAAGCACCTACCAAATGATGCTTCGGCATGGCCACGTTGTGGCATCATTTTGATTGGTGACGAACCTGCAAACGAACTCCCGCCAGAAGGTATCGAAGTTCATGCATGGAATGATTTCGTCGCTGCTGGCAGAGCAAGTGAAAACACGTTTGAAGTCTCAGACGATCCTTTCGCTCTTAACACTCTCATCTACACCTCAGGAACCACTGGGAACCCAAAAGGTGTTATGCTAACCAACTGGAATACCTTGTCGAATGTTCTGTGTGTTCAATCCGCATTCAAGGTCTATGTCGGCGATAAAAACGCTGCTTTCCTTCCTTGGGCCCACTCGTTTGGAAGTACCTTCGATCTGCACTGGATGATTCGATGTGGTGTTCATATCAACCTCATTTCTGAAATCACCCGAATTGCAGATGAATGTATTGAAATCAAACCAGCTGTCCTATTAGCAGTCCCACGAGTTTGGAACAAGTTCTATGACCGTGTAAACAGTCAATTTCAAGAGGCAACTGGCGTCAAAAAATTCCTCATTGGAAAAGCACAGAAATCTGCGGCTAAGCGCATTGCCAATGCTGGTGTTGAATGTGATGCAGTACCTGCATCCGGCTTCTTTGACAAATTGTATGACAAACTCGTTTGGTCAAAAGTTCGTGCCCGATTTGGTGGTAACATTCGATTTTGTATGTCGGGTGCCGCAGCGCTTTCACCGGATGTTGCTGCATTCATTCAGAAAGTTGGATTCAGTTGCTACGAAGGATACGGCCTTACCGAAACTTCACCACTTGTCGCAGCCAATGGATGGGCTGGACCAGGAACTTCGAAACTACGCTGCGTAGGATTGGTTGCAAACGGCGTCAAAGTAACTATTGACACCAATGCTTGGGATGACCCAGACCGACCAGATGAAGGAGAGATCATCGTTCACGGACCAAACGTCATGAAGGGATACTGGAATAATGAGGCTGCTACCAAAGAAGTCATCATGGAACCTGGTGTGTTCAGAACTGGAGACCTAGGTAAACTTTCATCCGACGGCTACCTTTCAATTACTGGTCGAGTCAAGAGCCAATTCAAACTTGAGAATGGGAAGTATGTCTCACCAGCACCTTTGGAAGAAAATCTCAAACTTTCACCGCTCGTTGAGCAAGCTGTCCTCGATGGCCGAAACATGTTGAAAACATTCCTCATCGTTCACCCGAACATGCATGCACTCAAGGCTGCACTCACCGGCGCTGGCGTCGATGCTTCGGGTAGTGATGCTGAAATCTGTGCACGAGCATCAACCCGTGAATGGTTGCTTAGTGAACTGAAAACGAACAACATGCAAGCACCCACTTGGAAGGGCTATGAGCGTGCTGCAAATCTCATCTTAGATCCGGTGGAATGGACTACAGATAACGACATGCTTACACCTTCGATGAAGGTGAAACTGCGAAATCTGCTGACACTCCACGATGAAGAAATCAAGGCATTTTAACGCTTGAATTTTGCGTAATTGGCTATTGAGTTGAGTTTTTGGCTCTCAAGACGGGAAAGAAGTTATAACCTGTCATGAAGAACTGACTTCATGGCAAAACAATTCACAAATGCTGGGGATTTTGTCACTAAACCGGTAAAAAATTCACTTTACGGTTCAAGATTGTTCCCAAAAGTCATGCAAAAACCAATCGGTGTTGGAAGTTTTGTCGGATTCCTTGTCGGAGTTGCTAACTCAATTATTCTAACGATACCCCTGTTGTTTTCTGTGCCAGTAGGCGTTCTGCTTGGCATGGGCGTATGCATCATTGCATGCCCTGGAATGCGAACCGAATTAGCACAACACAAAGTAGCACAATCTGAAACTCGGAACAAATTGATTTCTCGTAATGGGCGAAAAAACGTTTTTACAACCTACGATTAATTGTCGAGCCAGTATCGGTTGCTGGCCGAACAAGCCAAGGTGTTTATGAGGGGTTGACGAGGGCCGTCAACGGGGGAGAACATGCCACGCCAACTCATCAACATAGAAGGAGTGGACAGAAGTTTCGGTCCTGTCGATGTGTTGCTTGACATCAATCTCCTAGTACAAGACGGCGATAGAATCGGAATCGTTGGCCATAACGGGGCTGGGAAAACGACACTCCTCAACACCATAAGCGAACAATCTCAAGATGTCGGTGAAATTGAATTTGCACCTGGAATTCGGATTGCTTACCTCACACAGATACGTGATATTGAATCGGACTCGACCATCGAAGAAGAACTCGGACGCAAGGGGCGGCAATTCCAAGAGTTGGAGGAAGAAATTGCCTCTATCGAAGCCCAAATGGCTGACCCGGCATTCTATGACGGCGACTGGGAATCCGTGATGGAACGCTATTCAGGATTACAGCAGACCCTTGGAGCAAGCGGTGGCAGCAACGTTGCCAGTATCGCTAAGGCAACCCTTGCTCGACTTGGACTTGACAAACACCCGATGGAGATGAAAGTCAGTCAACTCTCTGGCGGTGAAAAGGCGAAACTAGCACTTGCTCGACAACTTGTAGGGCTAGCTGGCGTTGATGTCATGTTCCTTGACGAGCCAACCAATCACCTGGATATTGATACGACGGAGTGGCTTGAGGGATTCTTGAAGGATTTCAAAGGAGCCCAATTGATTGTTTCTCACGACCGTTATTTCCTTGATCAAGTGTGTACTCGAATTGTTGAAGTCGACAACCTGCGTGCATGGCCGTGGAAGGGAAATTACAGCCAATTTTTGCGACAAAAGATTGCAACCGAGGCGGCCCTTGGCGATATGATTCATACCGTCGAGAAAAAAATCGCTGCAACCACAGGTGCTCTCAAACAAATGAAGCGTGCCAATAAATACGATAAATCGATTTCTGCTAAGCAGAAGATGATTGAACGAATGCAACAGGAACTGAAAGCCCTCAAAGCTCGAGTTCCAAAGAAACGCAAGCCGCTCATTCTCAGTTTGGAAGCCATTGACAAAGCGAGCATGGACGTCTTGCAACTTGATGGTGCAAGCAAAAGATACGATGGTCTCGAACGGGCAATTCTTGATAACCAAGACTTAGAAGTACGAAAGGGTGACAGAATCGGTATTGTCGGTGGCAACGGACAAGGAAAAACAACGCTCTTGAAACTCATTAACGGTGATGAAAAGTTGACCAGCGGCAAGCGAGACTTAGCACCCGGCTGTGAAATCGGTTACTTCCATCAAGACCACGGAACGCTAGATTTCAACCTCAACCCTATCGAACAAATCCAAAAATTGCGGCCTGATTTCCAGTATGGTGATATTCGCGCTGCTTTGGGTCGATTCCAATTCTCCAGCGACCAGGTAACAACCAAACTGTCTCAACTCTCCGGTGGAGAAAGAGCTCGAGTGGCACTGCTCAAACTGTTGCTGGAAGAGAATAATCTGTTGCTGATGGACGAACCAACCAATCACCTCGATATGGACTCCAAGGACACACTTGAAGAAGCGCTCAAGGGCTACGAGGGCTCACTCATTACCGTTTCACACGACCGATGGTTCCTCGACCAAGTGGTTAATCGCATTTGGGAATTGCAAGACGGCGTGGTGACGGTGTATTACGGAAACTACACCGATTATATTCGAGCAAAGAAAGGACTTCCACCTCTTGCAGAAGGCGAAGTCTCCGATATTTGAGCCTCAACTTGTAAGGGCTGATTTGATGAACCAACAGCCTGTGGCATCGGCATGGCCGATGAAGACCCCGTGTTCGAGACGACGACCGGCCCGGTCCGAGTCATCACTGCAGCGTCCTTGTTCGACGGCCATGATGCGGCCATCAATGTCATGCGACGCCTGATTCAATCCTCTGGAGCAGAAGTCATTCACCTCGGCCATGACCAATCTGCAAAAGCGGTTGTTGATTGTGCTGTTCAAGAGGATGCTCATGCTGTAGCCCTAACGTCCTACCAAGGCGGCCATGTTGAGTATTTCACTTACATTCGACAACTGCTGGATGATGCAGGATGTGAACATGTACGAATTTTTGGTGGCGGAGGAGGTACCATTACCCCCCCAGAGATACGAACACTTCACCAGTCTGGAATCTCCAAAATTTACTCGCCTGATGACGGACGAACGATGGGACTCATGGGCATGATTCACCATCTTATGGGATTGGCCGCCCAAGTCGATTTGATTGGCGAGGCAAGACTCGCTTCAATTGACGGTCCAGTAACACCCAGCGATATGGCAAAGGTTGGCTTGCTCATGACACTATCAGAAAGCGCCGGTGATGCTGCTTTCAAGGCTGCCTTGGACAAAGCCCGTTCATCGGACAAAGATGTTCCCGTGATCGGATTCACCGGAACTGGCGGTGCAGGAAAATCAAGCCTGCTCGATGAATTGATGCTTCGTATTCAACGTGATAATCCTGGCAAGAAAGTATGCTTGCTCTGTGTTGACCCAACTCGAAAGCGAACTGGTGGTGCTTTACTTGGTGACCGAATTCGTATGAATTCACTTTCTAATAACGACTTGTTCATGCGTAGCCTGGCCAGTCGGGGCTCTGGTTCTGAAATCAGTGCTAACCTTGACCGAGCAATCGAAGTCGCCAAGGCGGTAGGTTTTGACATGATATTCTGTGAAACAAGTGGAATCGGTCAAGGCAGCGATGCCATCACCTCTGTTGCCGACCATTCGCTGTATGTCATGACTGCTGAATTCGGTGCACATACCCAACTTGAGAAAATTGAGATGCTGGATGTTGCTGATGTGGTCGTGCTCAACAAGTACGAAAAGCGAGGCAGTGAAGATGCACTCAGAGCGATTCGAAAGCAAGTACGACGAAATCGCAACCTGTTTGATATCGAAGACGATGCTTTACCGGTAGTAGCAACAATTGCCAGCCAATTTGCTGATGGTGGAGTTGACCGACTGTGGTGTAAACTTTCAGACATCGTCGGCTTTGAAGCCAGTGAACCGGTCGATGAAATGGGGACCAGAAAGGGTGTGATCCCACCAGAACGCATCTACTATCTCTCCGAAATAGCTG
>MDTC01010437.1_pt1 | contig 111411 bp, 85 predicted proteins | sample 811181 | NCBI WGS metagenome assembly MDTC01 (sample SAMN05326644, study PRJNA326480) | marine metagenome | isolation source: seawater | place: Pacific Ocean: North | collected 2011
ATTCTCGAAGCTCCTGTTTGTCTTCCTCAGACATATCGTGCCTGAAGTCGATTTGTCCGTCTTTGAGCTCAAAAACTTGTTGGATTGGTGGATAAAGCTCGAACAAGGTTGGGACATGTTCTGTACACCACCACCTCGATGAGAGTTCCAATGGTAAGTTTGGATCGTATGGATGTAGCATTGGGGCCCATCCCAGGATTTTCATGAGTATCTCGAAAGTCATTTCTTCACCAATGGCTTCGATAACGGGTTCGAATGCTTTTGTGATGATTCTATCTGAACCAACACGTACAAGTTCGTCTATGATTTCTTTCATTTTTTTCCTTTTCGTTTGGTTGAAGTTTTGAGTTTGTGAAAAGATGCCATTATATCAGTATGTTGCTGGGTAGATTGCTTTGACATGCTTCCAAATGGCTGCGTCATTGGCAAAGTCTGGGTTATACCCTTGAGCGATCAAGAACTCATCTTGGGCTTTATAAGCTCGGAATTCGTTGAGCCATCGATTCGAATAATAGTACTTTCCTTTTGCAACATGATCTAGGATATGGGTTCCTTCGTGAACGAGACTACTATCAATGTAGATGTGTCCTTTTCTCAAGAAAATATTCTCTTTGTTCCTGAATGCTCTGACATAATCTGGGTTGGCTTTTCCTTTTGTGTGAAAGTACATAAGTGAGAAGTTTCTGCTTGTTCTCATGTCATCTAGAATATGCAAGATGATCTTTTCGTTTTCAATGGCATCAGCGATTTTTCTACTTTGTAGGGTAGATGCTCCTTCTGCGCGTAGTACACTTACTAACTCGTTCACTTCTTGCTCACTCGCTAGAAACTTCTTGCTTTCTAGCGAGAAGTCTTTTGGGTTGTGTGGAATTTTGCTTGGATCGAAGCTATTGATGCTTGTCTTACCAATTTGTCGTGCTTCATCGACGAAGTCTCCTGAGCGTTTGAGCCAACCCAAAGCACGCTTTCCACGTGAAAGAACACCTCCAGCAAACTTGAGAACACTGCCAAAAACAAGGGCAGTCAATCCACAATCAAAGAACATTCCAGCAAAGCTACCAAAGCCATGATATCCCGACTTTGTGCTGAAAAACGGGTCGTTCCCAAGCCATTTGTGAAAACTTGCGATGGGGCTGAGTGTTCTTGTCAAAGGATAAAGCACAAGTGAGATGGGTGTCAACACCGCATCTGCAAAACCAACAAAAAACGAGGCAAATTTCTCACCTGTGCTCAGCCTGTTATCCCGATTGGTGATCCTGACAAAGGGTGTAAAGTCTCGCAAAAAGGAAGAGAGACGAACAGGATCTTTTCTCAATCCACCAGGTTTGACATTTCCCATGACACTGGTCGCATATTTACTTGTGTAGGCATATTTCAGGTCATGACGTGTCAGTTTGTTCGGTGACACCTTCCATTTCTGCCAATCGATCTTGAAGTTGATCGCTTGATTGTCCAATGATACCAACTTTTTCGAGCGTGTATGTCCTGTATTGGCCGTGCCAACAGAGGCTCTTGAGGATTTGTGTGTGGGGGTTGATACACTTTTTGGAATTGGAGTGTTTTTCTTGGCTTGGGCGGTGCCATCGCGGTTGAGAGTCGAATTGCCATAAGGTGTACCTGTCGAATAGCCTGTTTTTCCGCCTGTTGTGGTGCCTTTGCCTGTTGGATTTGAGGTGTTTGAGCCAGTGCCTCCTCCTGCACCTGAACCTGTTCCTCCTGTTGTACCCGAATGACCAGATTGTTTGGGAGAAGTTGTTCCCTTGTGGTGGTCTTTTGGGTTTTGTGTGTTGTCATCTGAAGCGTTTTTGGAAGCCTCTTTGCCATCTGCTTGATTGGGACTCTGTTGTTTCGCTGAACCTTTCGGATCGCCAGGTGTCCCAGTGGAAGGCTTTTCGGCTTTTTTCTTAAGAGTGGCCCCACCACCTCCATCATCACCTGAACCTGCACTTGGCATCTGTCCTGGCATCTTTAACTTTGTCGGCATGCCTTTTTGTACTGCGAAATTGTGCCGGGCTGTTCCTGCCGAACGAGAAGCAGCCTTGATAGAGAGCAACTTGTTCGTATAGACAAAGTAATTGCCCCCCAGGTCTTGGGCGTTGCTCCACCACATCGCGAAGCGAAACCTGTCCGTAAAGGCACGGTAATTCCCACGACTTCCACCAATCGGTATCTTGCCCTGAAACCACATCTTCTTCGCTTTGGGCCTCATCTGGCTCACAAGACGTTGGACACCCATTGGGTAAGCAGACATCTGTTTGTTCTGTGCTGGACTACCAAAATTGAAGGGGGATGATTGCAAGCCATTTGGATCTGTGAGTGTCATCGGGTTGTTGTGGACGAACTTGTAGACATTCAATCCATCTTTTGGTCCGATCGGATCAGGGTTGAGCCATCGACCCATCCAGGAGACGTAGTATCGATAACCGTAGTAGTAGAAGCCTGTTGCATTGTCTCGCTCTTTTCGGCTGTAACGGTAATCCTTGAGGGATATCTCTTTGGTGTCGCTCCCTGCCAAGAAGGCTGTCCCACCAAATGGAAAGTACTCTTCGTAGCTGATCAGGTTGGCCTGATGATCCAACTCAAGAGAACTTGAACCGAGATGGTTGCTTAACTGGTAATGTATCTTCAATGTCCCGACGTTGGAGGTCTCACGGGCCATTGTGTCTGTCGTCCAACTGTGAAGAAGGGCGATATTCTCACCACTGTCGGAGATCTTTGATGTACATCGTTCGAGTAACGTCGTGCCTGTCGAAGGTCGATAGATACGTTTGATGTCGCAACCATTGAGGTAGATCTTCTCTGTGATCTCGACTTGACCTGAGACGAGGCGTTCTGTGACCTTGCGGGTCCTTTGACCTCCGCCGTCGTAAACGTAGTATTCGGCATCATCAGGGTCACCTGTCCCCGAACGATCGATGATCACAGCTCTTGTCAGGCGATTGTGGTGATTCCAATCCATCTGCGCGAGATGAGGTAGATATGCACAATTACCGTTGACATCGAACCTCGACTCTGGACTACTGACTGTAATCCCCGATGCATCTTTCAGAGGGAGCGATCGGTTGGATGTGTTGGAGATCCAAAATTCATTTGTCCACGTCTTGCTCGCACCCAGATGTTTAACTTTTTGTAGGTTGCCGTTGAGGTCGTACTCGTACTTTCTCGTGTAATCCTCGACTGCCTGCATGTTGTTAAAGGAGAGGTGGCGTGTTCCCTTTAGTTGACTTGGATTGGACGGATTGATCAGGTCTTTGGGGCGATAGTCGTGTTGCAATAATGCCTGATGCACGCGACCTGTCGCTTCATTGAGCTGATAGAGGGCATCATAGCGATACTCACAGATGAGTTTGGCACCAAATGTTTGCAAGGTGTGGGTGGGCGTTCCACTTGGTGACAAATGGGCGTGATCGATGAGATGGGTGACATTCCCGACGGGGTCATATGTGTACTCGATGTCCTGAAGTGTATCGAATCCACCTGAGCCATCGGGACGTGTGGAGGTCTTTCGGGTGAGCCGGAAGGTTGTCGGATCATATTGATAGGAAAGTTGCACGCCATTTCCAAGTGTGGCGGCTGTGCGTTGTCCCCGTGCGTTAACGCTAATATCTTGAAGGAAGGTCGCATCTTGAAGTGTCCCATCAGCCGTCGTGATACGAATATCATCGAGATGTCCGTCTTGATGGTATCTGTATCGCCGTGTGCTTCCGTCTGGTAGCGCCTCTTGTACTGGTCGTCCAAGTGCATCCATCTTGATGTGTGTGTGGTAGGTCGTCGTGTCCATCGTGACATTTGCAGGTGTTGTCCAGTCGATCGTGTTTTTGTATTCATTGCAAAGCTGTAAACTGGTTCGCAGCGCTTTTCCGTCGGGTGTAAGCGCCTGAACTGTTCTGTTGCCTGTTTGATCGTAGACAATCGCAGCGCGACCACGGAGATTCTTCTCTTTGGCCTGTGTCAAGAATGGATCTTCGCCATACAGGATGTGGGAGATCCTATGGTTGTATCCCATGGCGTTATCGACATACACACTGCTAACACGACCGAGAAGGTCATATGTCGTCGTGTGACGTACACCCCGCCCATCCCACTGGTAGAGTGAGCGTCCCATTGTATCGATGAGTTGCCATCGTTCTCCTGCGTCCATACTCTGCTGGTGGAGGACAACACCATTCATATCGTATTTGTACGTAAAGGCAACCAAACCCTTCGCGTCTGTGACTTGGAGTGGTTGTCCTGTGATGTCTAGTTGGGTTTGTGTGCGTCGTTCGACGAGTGATGCGTCGACACGTACTTGTTCGATCGCCCGGCCGAGAGGATCGAATCGTGTGATTGATGGTGTGTTGTGGTGTGAGAGTGTGTGTTGGATCGTCTTGTGAATGGGATCGTTTCCGCCGACAACGTAGTTGTTTTGTTTATAGAGGGAGTCATCGATTGTGTCGTTTGGGTCGAAGTGTTTGCTCTCCCAGGTTCCATACTCCGTCTTGCTAAATGTGCCATTGGGCAAGTCTGTGCGGAGCAGTCTTCCGAGAGGATCGTATGTCATCTCGCTGCTTTGTCCGTACTGTTGAAGGACAGCATCGGGTTCGTATGAGACCAGTGAGGAGTAGAAGGGTTCGTATTGTCGAACGACCTGTTGTTTGTTGTTGTATACTGTATGACCGGAGACTTGCCATCGCTCGGTTGTGTATGCTTCTTGGGGTTGTCCATTGCCATCGATGATGACATCACCTTGTGCATCGCGTTCGACCGCCATCCCTGGACTGACCTTGCGTTTGCTTTGAAGGCTGCGACCAAATCCGTCGACATAACTGACGGAGAGTTGGAGTGGGCTGCTGGTGATGATGTTTCCTTCGCCATCGTGGACGAGTTCTTCTCGTGACAAGGAGATGCTACGAGGGGGGAGCTGTTGTAAGCGCCAACAATCGAGATCGTAGAAGAAGAAGTTACTCGCTTGCTGAAGGTAGGTCGATGGTTGTGTGAGGATGGTTGAAACATCTTCGGATGTCTGTCTTACGTACGAAGATAAAAGGTCATTTCCGTAGAGCTGCACCTGACCATTTTCATCGAGGACTTCGCCTTGGTACGTTCCGACACGGATTACACCGAGAGGATCGTAGAGGACCTCTGAGATGTTGTCATTGGCGTCTGTCATCTTCATGACTTGGAGGTTGTAATAGTCGATAACGCCAGTGTTTGTGTTCCCATATGCGTCTTCTGTTTCGACGACATTGAGTTGGTAGCTGTCATAGGTGTAGGTACTGATCGCGCCATCTGGTGAGATCTGTTGTGTGATGTGGTAGAACAGGCTTGCATCTGCGAAGATCGAATGTCCACTCTTCTTCCACCATATATTCTGCGCGTCTTGCACATAGCCTGCGTCGTTTTGGAGCATGGTACTTGTGACACGAGTACCTAGAGCTTGGGTGATCATAGTATCCGTAAAACAAGCAGTCTCGGAATGGTGAGGGAGGGGGGGTGTACCGAATTGACCAAGAGGTGCTGCGGCTGTTTGTCCTGCGTCCCAAAAGTAATGTCGTTGGTGTTGTCTCAATTGGGCAGTTGCTTGCGTCATGGCTGCAGGGAAGGATTCGTGGGGCATAAGTGGTGTTTGGAGGGCTGTGTCGATCTCTGTGATAGCTTGTGACCAAGAAATGAGTCCATTGCTTCCGACGGAAAGTCCTCTCAACTCAAAGCCCTTTTGTTCTTTGGGTGTGGCAAGAAGGCGTCGCTGAAGCGTGTCGATATGTGTGATTTGTAAGTCTTGGACTGTCACGAGTGTATCTTGTTGTGCGGAGAGATGTGTGGGGATGCTACTTCGCCTTGGGTAAGCGATGGAGGCAGTTCGTGTTGGGATACCGTGTTCATCGACAACGAGTGTCATAGAGTGTTGGACACGTGGATCGCTGGACTGTTGTTCGTAGTCATATTGTAGACTTTCGATCACATGAACAAAGAAACACGCACGCTCGTTGTTCTTTGCGGCTTGAAGCCGTTTGACGTGATGTCTACTCTGGCTGATGGTATAGGGGTGTGGCACCATCTGTCCTTGCGCATCGAGTGCGTATACCTCCTGGCGCATCTGCTCTCCTGCGAGCATTCGTTGGGCCTCATCCCATTCTTCGGCTGTAGGGGCCGTGAGCTGTGTGTTGGGATCGAGAATTGGGCGTTCGAGGATGACATGTTGGCTATCGCCTTGGTAGAACTCTTGTGTTCGTTCTTGGCGGGCTTGGAGTGTGCCATTGTGATACCAGGTTCGTACACAAGAAGGTGGGGTATCATGGGGTGTGTTTGTTTGCGAGAGTTGTTCGGCATCGAAGACTTCGACCATACCGAATCCAAGAAAGCGTCGATCTTTATCATCAAAGCAACCATCGTGGTACGTGTATGTTTGGCATAGTTGGCTTTGTGTGATGTGATCGATGGAGCAGTGTTTGTCCACGACGACTTTGTGGGTGGGTGTTGTTGTGTACCATCCTCGGCCACTTTGTTTGTCTCTGAGGTAATGGTTTGAGGAGCTCGAATAGGTGAATGAGGTTTCCAGTCCCAAAGAGTTTTCGATGGAGGTGAGGGTGCGGCGTGGTGTGTTGAGCGTAAGGGGAAGGTACTGGATCTCTGCTGTGTGTTGATGAGGTGCAGCAGATGACCAGACAAGACAACTCGTTCCATTGCCAAGGAGGTCGAGGACACGAATGTCTGCATGAGCGTCGAAGAGTGGCATGGAGTGGAAGTGTGTGCCCTCGATGAGGCTATTACCGTTGGCATTGTACCAAGTGGAGATTTCACCGCGACCGAGATAGATGATGTCAGTCGTTCCACTCCCATTGATATCGACGAGTCGAAGTCTTCGTGGATCGAAAAACTCTCCAAAGTCGAACGTCGGTGCGTTGTCCATCACAACAGAGGCACCAAATTGGCCATATCCCATATGGGGCCAATATTCGACACGACCGTTTTGGATATGGACAAGATCGAGCAGTCCATCACCTGTCATGTCCGCGAAGAAGTATGACAACATCGCATCTTGACTTCTCTGTCCAGGCGAATACGCCGAGTGAACTACGGGCTTGGTGATCTCGACAGGAGGTGCCCAACCTTGTTTTCCTTTCGAAGGATACCATAGAAATCGATCGTGAAGAGAGAGAACAAGGTCTGGACGTCCGTCGTTGTTGAGGTCTTGCCACTCGACATGAGCTTCTTGTAAGAGCTGGTAAGGGACGGCTGGAAGTGTTTGAAAAGGGGACCAGGATTTTGTGAATCGATTCCATTCGTAGTAACCGATCACATCTCTTTTTTGTACGAGCACATTGATGTTGCCATTTGAGTCAAAATCGGTGAGCAAGATCTCCGTGCTGAGGCAAGAGGGTTTTTGGGCGACGAGTTGGCGTGCCGAGAAGCGTCCACCGCCCATGTTTTCCTGATAGAACCAGGCATGATCGTCTTGTGTCAGGAGACCTGGAAGTCCTTCACCGTACAGATCGACCCATTGAATGTCCTCATCAAAGCCTCGTGGTAGAGAAGCGTTGAGACTTTTTTCCACAGGCAACATCGCATCACCTTGTTCTGGTGTTGCGTATGCGCAGGAGATGGGAGGCAGGGATTTTGTCCAGCTCTGTCCTTGTTCGTCTCTGTAACCCGTATAGGTAATGGAGTCGAGGACTGTCTCAATGGGGGACGCTTGGTATTGGAGTTCAATGGTTCCGATGGGGGCGCTACTGTTTGGTAGCTCTGAGAAGTTGTGGAACATGAAGATTCGTCGACATAATCTGTAGGTTCGGACTTCGAAGCCTGTGCTGTATGTTGAATACGGATCTTGTCGTACAGGCCATGTGCGATCTGGTTGGATTTGTGGGATACCTACATCGTTGTGATCGCCGTAATCGAAGACCGCAGAGAAGAGCCAGTCATTGTTCGTTGGTTCGACCTGATCAGGCCCCCATGGAGTTGTGTTTCCGTATTGGATGCGTTTGATGTAACGTTGTGCAAACTGTGTTTGTTGTAAACGTTTGGCTTCAAATGGGTATTGTCGTTCTACATTATCTTTGTTTTCGGCGATATACTCGTATTGAATGACATTCCCTCGCTCATCGTATTGTGCTTCGAGAAGCCATGAGAATATCCTTTGGGGCTCTTTTGGATCTCGTATCTGTGTGATACCTGAGGGATCCCGGCCATAAATCGATACAGTGTTGGCTGCATCTCTCACACGCCAGTGGGATTGTCGGGTTGTTTGATGGACCCAACGTTCGATCCGAAGGTGATCTTGATCTTGTTGGTGTCGATAGTAAAAGATCTGGTAGTCGCCTTGTGTCTCCGTGTGATGGATAGTCTGTTGTCCTTGTTGAATGTGCGTTGGGATGATGTCTACCCCACCAAACGAATAGCTATCCCTACCATTGTATTGTGGTAATTGTTGGTGTGTACGTATCGAGATGCCCGAGAGTCCTGAGAGTGACCATCCGAGTCCCCACGGCGATGGACCTCCTGATGAAAGATAACCTAACCCTAGAGCTGGACCAAAATCATCTCGACCTGGTGTAAGTGGCAAGGGAATATGTACATTTGCCTCACCTGTTTGTGGTTGCACTTGCGCTTGGAATGGAAGCTGCAAATCTCCCAACCCTTTGTCTGCAAAGGAAAGTACTGCGGACATGTTTTTCTCCATGTTTGTAATTTGATGATCAATGTGAACTGTTCATATGTTCATGGTAGTGAGTGGAGAGGGTGATGTCACGCATGAAATGGTTCTATTTTTCGAACAAATCGAACTTTTCTCACTATCTTTTTGATTTCTTAGAGTTTCTTTTTCCAGAAGACCCGATAGAAAAGATATTTGCTCTTGTCGTATGTCCTTTCTCTGTACTATAAGTGAATCTTAAGAGAGTCTTGCGGATATTTTCCTGAAGAGAGGAGTGTATTGTGTCAGAGGCAATGTCCAACCCAGCTACAGAGATCGTACTTCCACAAACCTACTATCTCGACAATTTTTGGAAGCTGCTCTCCTCTGTCTCGACGCTGTACGAAGACCTCCTTACCCCCAGCGAGACTGAGTTTTTACGCGATTTCAGCGCGCTCTCTCATGAGGGGCAATGTCTCTACGTGCGTCTTCTCTCACGTCAAGGTGAAGTCTTTCGACGTGACCGCGTCCACTACGATGAAATTCCCACACTCGACACCACTTGCGAAGAGCTCACAAAGAAAAACTTCCTGCGACCCCCCGAACAAGCTGGTATCGAAAACCTCTTGCCCAAGATGTTACGCGCCGAACTCGACGACCTGTGTCGTTCACTTTGTCCCAAACTCTCCTTCAAAAAACTCCGCAAACATCAACTCATCACAGCACTTTGCGAACATGTCGAGGAACAAGACCTTCTACACACCATCCTCTCCAACACCGACTTTCTCTTCCTCAGCCGCTGGGAAGCGACACGGACCTTTCGGCTGCTCTTTTTTGGAAGCCTCTCCTATGACCTGACTGACTTTGTACTCCAAGACCTGGGGATCTTTCGTTACGAATCCTATCCCATTCTGCGTGATGTTCGATTGTTCTCAACCCGTCAGGCGATCGATGAAGTACTCATGCTCTCGGAGATTCGCTCGGCGGTCTCGCTTCTATTAGAAGCTAGTGTTCTCGATGACGCCATCAAATGGGCTGAGCCTGTTCTCACCCACGAAGGGAGCTGGTGTGAGACATCCACACGTTATGTCGAGTCGATTTTGTTCCGGATAGGTCGCGAACTCGAACGCAAAAAACGCCACCAAGAGGCGCTGCGTTATCTGGAGCGTGCTACGGTCCCACCTGCCCGAGAACGTAGAGCACGTATCCTCGTCGTACTGGCGCGTTATGACGAAGCATTCGAGATCTGTGAGCAGATGATCGCAGCGCCCCGTGATGAGGTCGAAGCAGACGTCGCAAGGCGCATCCAACGGACCATACACAAAAAACGAGGCGAGTCTGTGCCAAAGGTCTCCCGCAAACGCAGACAACAGCTCACATTGTCTCTCGTAAAAGATGAACGTAACGTCGAGTGGGCAGCTCTTGTGGAGCTTGAACGTCGACAACAGAAAGGGTTCCATGGTGAAAATGCGTTGTGGATGTCTCTGTTTGGACTGGCCTTTTGGGATATCATCTTCGCCCCTGTGAGGGGAGCTTTTCAACATCCTTTCCAACGTGGTCCGCTGGATCTACATCGACTGTCATTTCGTACCCTGCGAGAAACACAAATAGACGCGCGCATCGAGCGTCTGTATGAGGGCGCTGGAAGCGCATTGATTCTTCGTCATGCCCGAGAAAAGTGGGGGATCGCCAATTACTTTGTACATTGGGAGTGGTTGTCGCTCGAACGCCTGCGCGCTGTTCTTGATGTCCTCCCTCCTGCCCACCTCGCAGCGATCTGCGACCGCCTGAGCCGAGACATCAAACGTTATCGAAGAGGTTTTCCCGATCTCTTCGTTTGGACACAACAAGCACCTGGCTATCAACTCTACGAAGTCAAAGGCCCCGGTGACCAATTGCGTCCCGAACAAACCTCCTGGCTGGATTTTTTCGACAACCACGACATCCCCGCCGCCATTCTCAAAGTGACATGGGACACCAACACCAACCTCTCTCTCTTTTAGGCGCTGATTGGTGTGTGGTGTGATGCCAAGTCCAACAATTTGCGATGAGTGTGTGGATAGCGTACCATTGTGACGAATGGAGTGACGAGATTGTGAGGTGTTGTTGATGACTGAGAGCAAGCAAAAGAAAAGCAAGCAGAAACCCAAGAGGCGGATGCGACGTGCGAATGGTGTGGCGACGCGGCAGCGTATTTTTGAGACCGCGAGCGCGATGTTTGCGGCGGGAGGTTTTGAGGCGACTTCGTTGCGTCAGATCGCGAGCGCGTCTTCTGTCGATATCGCGACCTTGAAGTATCACTTTCGCGACAAGACCGAGCTGTATTCAGAAGTCTATCGCGTCGGACATGAGAACCTACTCGATCATCTCAAGCCCTGTCTTGACAGCCTCAGCCACGCCAAAACCAAAGATGAATTGCTCGTCTCGATCGAGGACTTTGTCTTCGCCTTTCACGATTTTCTGGAAGAGGATTTCGCGTTTCTACGGATGCTGTTGTTTCGCTTACTCGAAGGTTCAGAGGCGATATCCCATATCGAAGAAGAATTACAGGGGATCGCGGCGAGCTTGTTTGACGAGATCTTCCGCAAATTGCTGCGCCGTAAACTCGTACGAGACATCGATCACCGCGCGTTTATTACAGTCCTCGTCTCTTCACTGACGACTTGGTTTGTGATCGCAGAGGTCAAGCCCGACCTCGTTGAGGAACCCCTGCCTTTTACCTTCAAAGGTCGTGAGCGCTCAGAGGCTTTTTTCTGTGATATGTTTGAGCGTATTCTTGTGGAGTGATAGCCAAAAAGCTTACGTTTGAGGGGTGACACAAACAACGACACATGCTCCATCGATGAATTGAAATTGCACGTTGAGGTCTTCGATGTGGACACCGTAGAGTTTGTCGTCTGGCTTGCCTTTTTTGTAGGCTGGGCGGGGATCTTGTTGGAGGATTTCTTCGAGTAAAGCTCTTGTATGGGGTCGTTGGGCGAGTGTCTGTGCTGCCTCGTCTGAAAAGGTCACGGGACACACCTCCCACGATGCGTTGGCCCATTCATGATGTGCATCTTCGAGGGCGTCGGCATATGGGACATATGGTTTGATGTCTAAGATCGGTGTCTGATCGAGCAGGTCGTGCTGTGAGATACACAGGTACAGAGCCTGTTCATCTTCTTTGACACCATCGAAGCGCACGACGGACATGCCGATGGGGTTCGGACGAAAGGGGGAGCGCGTCGCGAAGACGCCGACGTGGCGATTCCCTCCAAGGCGAGGAGGACGGACTGTCGGCTTCCATTTTCCTTGTGGACAGGCGTGAAAGACAAACAGCAGCCACAGATGACTACACGCCTCGATGCCCTTGATGGCGGACTTCATCGTCTGGTTGTTGGGTAAGACGATCTGTCCTGTGACGTGCTGTGTCACCCCTGGTTGACGGGGGATGCCAAATTTTTCCTTGAAGGGAGAGCGGATGTGCCCGATAGGTTCAAATTCCAAGTGGACCTCACTTTGATGGTGTGAAGACAAAGGGTAAAATGACAGTCAGGGATCTCTTTTGGGGGGTCAATGAGAATAACTTGTTGACCTGGAAACGCACGCAACGACCGACTTGTTGGTTGAGTTGGTTCTGTTCGATCTCTGTGACGGAGGGTTGACCAGAGGGCGCGAAGGTGAGCTTGATCAGGATTTTCCCCTGCAGTGAAGGTGTCTTGACGAGGGCTTTTTCATAACAAGAGCGTACAGCTTTTTTGTGTCGTTTGATGAGCGCTTGGAGCTGTTGCAGTGGATTTTGTGCTGTAGTGGTTGTGGTGCGTGGAGAGTCTGGCTTGCGCGAGATGGGTTTGTTGACACGGCGTCTTCTGTATTTATTGTAATACCACTCATACCAATAGGTCCAGTCTCCTCCTGTGAGAGTGTGGTATTGGTTGAGCAACGTAAAGGTGGTGGAGACGAAGGTTTTCTGTTTGGGAAGCTCCCAGAGGAGTTGGGTGAGCTGTGTGAGCTTTCCAGATTTGTCGAGTCCAACGGTATAATACGCTTGTTCTTTTGGAGGGATAAAGAGATAGACATCACGCACTGAGGGGAAGAATGTCTTGATCTTTTTGAGGCATGTTGAGATACAGGTGATGTTTGTCTGGCCTTGTTTGTGGGGGCAGGTGAGGCGTTTTCCAAGGGGCGTTTTTTTGGAGGCGAGATGGCTGGGGGAGAGCTTGCAGCCTTTCGAGAGGACAGAACCTCTTGTCGCGATGGTGACACCATGTTGTTTGAGGATGAGTGTTAGATTGAGTTTTTTGTCCTGACTTGGATAGAGATAACGGCGTTTGTTGAGTGTGCGTTGTTGGTTCCCTTTGCTCAGTACAAAGTGTGTTTTTTGAACATTCCAATGGAACGCAGTCTTATGTTGAAGGCGAGCACGCCAAAGAGCTTCGAAGGTTTTGACCTTGTGTTGATGTTTGGGAGACATTCGAAGGCATTGAAGTGGAGTTTGCAGCTCCTTCCATAAGGTGTGGAGCAGTTTGGTTGGATTGGTGGCTTTGGACAGGTCATTGAGCTTATATGTGAGCTGCTGGGCTTTGAGCAAGCACAGCGTGTCTCCTGTTGGAGGCCATGAAGAAGGTTGTGGCAGTGGTGGGACTTGAGGGATGTAGAGTGCAGGCTTTGTACCTGTACATGCCTTGGGGCAGAGTGTGAGTTTGTGGATGATACTGTCTTGTGTGAGCCAGCCTGTCATCTGCATCGATGTGAACGCGCTCGTGAATGGTTTGAGTGCGCGAAGATGTCTCTCATGTCTGTGTCCAATCACGCCGGCTTTGGAGAGGAGCTTGTGCAGTTCTTGGAGCTGTGTGTTGATGTGATACAGGCGCTTTGTGGGGCGCACGTTACAGCCACCAAAGACAGGCGTTGGCTTTGTGTTCAGGCCGACAAGAAGGCATGTTGTGTGTTTGCGCGCGACGAAGGTGTGTGTCAGCGTCCAATGTCTTTGGGCGGCGCGTTGTTTGAGCGCGAGTAGCATCGCGAGCGCGCCGCGTCTTTGTGAGTCTTCGAACTCTGCGGCGAGGACGATGTGGGGTTGTTTTTTCTTGGTCGTGGGCAAGACGATGAGTCGTGTTCTGCGGGGGAGTGAGGGGAGCCACGAGAGTTGGTGTCCTTTCAGGGACATCATCTGCGCTGTGTAGTATCCCGGTCCCATGACAAATTGAGCGATCGCACAAGAGGCACCACAGTGAAGCTGGGCCATCCTTAGATCTCTGGCGCTCGTTTTTCCCTGTACAGGAGTGTGTAACCAAGGAAGTGGTGAGACAAACGATTGGAGGAAGGAGAGCACATCAAATTGAAAGGACAGATCCAAGGAAGGGGTTGGGGCCTGGGGTTGGATTGCGAGCTCTTGTTTTGCGTGTTGTGCCCCGGCTTTGTAGGCGTTTCGTCCTGTGTCTGTGAGGCTCTGTACATATTGCAAAGACAGGGCTTTGTTCTTGTAAGTCAAAAAGACAGTGAGATCTTCGCCGTCAGCGACAGGAGAGGACATCAAGAGTTTCGGCAGGGCTGCGATTCTAAGAAAAGTACCAAACAAACGACGCTTCATCTTCTTTGGGACGTGTTGTAGGGCTTCGAGAGCTTGTCTTGTGCCCATGAGTGTGCCGGCTTCAAGGACGTTTTGACCATGAAAGTAGATCCCTGCGACAGAGGCTGTCTTGAGGAACGCCTGCTTGGCCTGTGTCATGCGTGCTTTGGTCTGTTTTGTCTTGAGGAAGTTGATGATATCGTTGAGTTGTGTGGTGGCCCACCTCGTGCTGCCTTGTTTGGGGAACAATTCATGTTGTGTGATGAACAGCTGGACGCCATTTTTACGAGGGATGAGAACGGCGACACGTGCGCCTCGTGAGATGCTTTGATCTCCCTTGAGGATGAGTGTTTTGTATGGGAGCCCTGTGGCCGTTGTCGACCAAGGTTTCATGCTGAAGTTGGACAGGTGGTCTTTGATCGCCTGCACGAGGGCATGTTGTTGTCCTGGTTTTGTCGTGAGCAGCCACATCGAGATATCGGTCTTGAGCAGTGAGGAGGGACGTTTGTAGATGTCCGGTGAGAGCGCTCCATATGTCCAGAGTGTTCTGATCATCTGAGAGGGGTTGTTGATGATGGGGACAAAGTAACTCTTTTTGTTGAGCGCGAGGGCTGCAGAGCAGGGAGCCATGAAACCTTGTGTGGAGGTTCTTCTACGCCAAATCATACGCAACGAGAAGGTGAAGAGACGACAAGGTTTGATGTTGGAGATATTGACGCGATGTGCGTGTTTTTTGGGGTGCGGGAAGCTGTGTTTCCATCTCTTAGGATGAATGGATATCCACGCTGGCGCCTGGTTTGGCAAATACTGTTGTAAGTGAGTATGAGAGGGGGTTGTTGTTGTGGTTTTATGAGCACGTTGCGCAGCCGTCTTTGTGGCTGGGTGGGTCGAAGGTTTTGTCGTCGAGGATGCGAAGAGTGGGGAGGAAAACGATAACAGCAGGGGGAGTATAAGGCTTGTGAGGAGCACATATCGACATGTGAATAGATTTGTTGGCATCGGTTTGGACCTTTGGCTTTGTGGAGGTGCAGTCCCACTCTGAGCTTGGTGTGGGGTCGCTCCTGGATCTCGTTCTCTGTGTGAGGCTCATCGTATGGGGCTTCCCTCCAAATTGCAAGCCCTGGAGGATTGGGAGATGATTGACTTATGTTGGGGGGCACTTTATCCTCTTTGTGAACATTTGTATCTGTTGAATTTGCACGATTTGTGGGGCGATATGGCGAAGAATAACCGAAAAGACAAGCTCTTCAATCCCGACGGGCTCAAGCACTTTCGAAAGCAACATTCATACAAGGAATTGTACTGGGGACTGCTTGTCCTCTGTGTTCTTGTAGGGATAGGTTCTTGGATTATCTGGAAGGGGCGTCACCCTGCGCCAGATCTACTCGATGATGGGACCAAGTGGCTCGCGAAGTCGAAGATCCGCGTCGTCGTCAGGCCTCCTCATCGCATCACCAGCTCGACAAAGGGGATCGCGCAGACGGCGCGTGGACCAAAGCGTAAGCCTGACGTCGTGATGCCCGCTGCGCTCTCTGCGCTTCGCAAACAGACTTTTCTCGGCGAGGGATGGAAGCGCAAGCCCTTTGTGCGCTTCTCGCCCAAAAATCTCTACGAAAAAATCAACGGTCGCGCCGGCTATTTTAAGTCCTTTGGCTTCAAGCAATTGTTTTACACATCGATGCTGAATAGAGCAGATGGAAAGTCCATCGACGTCGAGATCTACGATCAAGGCAAGCCCTCCAATGCCCTCGGGACATACGCTGGCGAGCTCTCCTCGAAGGTTCGTCCGACTGTCGACAAACAAGGACTCTCTCATATCTCTCGAAACGCGCTGTACGTCAGTCGTGGTCCCTATTATTTTCGGATCATCGGTTCGGATGAGACGGCTGCGATGAAGAAGCGCCTGCAAGAGTTGCGGGAGTATATCCAAAAGAATGTCCCTGGAGAGGCGTTGCCGTGGGCGTATGGCCTGTTTATCACGATGGGGATCAAGGCCTCTGTGATCTCCTACTATCGCGAAAATGCCTTCTCTTTTGGTTTCGCCAAGGATGTCTATGGGGCGCGTATCGCGAAGGACACGACGTTGTTTATCTGCGCCAAAGAGGACGCCAAAGAGGCACAACAGATGGCCAAACAATTTGCCTTGGGTTGGCTCTCCTACGGCACCAAAAAAGCGGGGAAGGCAGGCGTGACTTGGGTGGAGGATCGATACATTCATACCCATTCGACGGCGCTCGCTGTAGAGCGCTGGGTGATCGGTGTGCAAGGTGCGACGGCCCTGGCCCCTGCGGAGAAGGCGCTGATACAACTCAAGAAGGTCGTGAAGGCCATGCCCAAGGCGCTCCGTCTGCGCGCTGTCCCGGCGGAGAAACGACAACCACCACCACGTAAGAGACCTGTGGTGAGACCCACAACGCAAAAGCAACCCACAAGTAAACGCACAACACAACCCAAATACGAAGGTGGCGCTGATGAAAAATAAGAACACGAGCAACGACACCAAAGAAGACAAACAGACCCCCAACAAGGAAGAGGCGAAGTCATCGCCCTCCAACAAGCAAAAAGACACCTCCAAAGACAAACAAAAAGCCTCGAAGGCCGAAAAAGACGATGAGAAAGACACCGAAGCTGTCTCCGAGACGCTACCACAAGAGGTGGTGGATGCACGTCGTCGTCAATTTTTGAAGCAGGCGGCCGTTGTGACAGGGATTACGACAGTCTTTGGCTACGCATCATTTGCGCCTCCACGGTGGCCGATGTCCCTCAAAGATCCCGATGGGGAGCGAGGTAAACCCAAAATCGCGCTGAAGAAGCTTCCCGAAAATGGCTTTGCGTCGGAAAACAAAGGCAATGTCATGGGGATCGCACATGGCAAAGACCTCGAAGCGATGGTTCGTGGTGCGATCGACGCGATTGGGGGGATTCGTCGCTTTATCAAGAAGGGCGACATCGTCGTGATCAAGCCCAACGTCGCTTTTGAACGCCCTCCGGCGCTTGGCGCGACGACCAACCCCGAACTGCTCAAGATCCTGATCCGCGTCGTCAAAGAAGGTGGCGCGGCCGAAGTCCGCGTCGCGGATAACCCTATCGAAGCGCCCGAACAATGTTTCGCGAGGAGTGGGATTGACCGTGCGGTCGATGTCGCCAAAGGTCGGATCTACATTCCCTCTCACGATGACTTTCGGATCCTCAATGTGCCGGGTGCCAAGTTGATCGAAAAGTGGCCCTTCTTTTGGAAGCCATTTATCGGCGCGACAAAGGTCATCGGGGTCGCACCTGTCAAAGACCACAACTTGTGTGGCGCCTCGATGACGACGAAGAACTGGTACGGTCTGCTCGGTGGACGTCGCAATCAATTTCACCAGGATATCCACACGATCATCGCTGACCTCGCGTTGATGATGAAGCCGACCTTTGTGTTGCTCGATGGCAGCCGCGTGCTCTTTCAGAGTGGACCGACTGGTGGGAGTTTGGATGACGTACGTGATGGCAACACCATCGTGGCCTCGACGGACTCGTTGGCGGCTGACAGCTTTGGTTGGGATGAGCTGCTGCGTCGCAAGAGTCAACAGCGTCCAGGATACCTCGACAAGGGCGCGGCGATGAAGCTCGGTAACCCCAACTGGAAACAAGTCCCCCACAAAAGGATTCAACTCGGATGAGCAAAAAGAGACCCAAAGTCAAAGAAAGTGTTCTCGTCCGCTGGGGTCGTATCACGAACTGGCGGCGTTTGAGTCAGGCGTTTTTCTTCTTTCTCTTCACCTTTTTGTTGTGGGTGACGTGGTTTAGTCGTCTCAAGGGCTATCCTGCCTCTCTCTTCCTTGAACTCGATCCACTCGTGACCTTTGCGACCGCGCTCTCGACACACACAGTCTATCGCTGGTTATGGCGGAGTATGTGGATCTTGATCCCGACGTTGATGCTCGGACGTTTGTTCTGCGGCTGGATTTGCCCGTACGGGACGCTGCATAACTTCATCGGGTGGGTCTTTAACGTCCGTAAAAACAAAGAGAACATCGACGTCAACCGTTACAGGCCGATCTTTCAATTTAAGTACTACGTGTTGATGATCTTCCTTGTGCTCGCGGCGTTTGGCTCGTTGCAGATTGGTCTCCTCGACCCGATTTGTTTGCTCGCGCGTTCGTACGCCGTGGCGTTGTTCCCTGCCTGGGATTTTGCGTTGCCGTCGAGCTTTTCGATGCTGTCTTCTGCACCTGGCGCGACGGACCAGCGGCTCTTCGATGGGGCGTGGTTTGTGGGCATTATGTTGATGGGACTTGTGGGGATGAACCTCGTCATTCCGCGCTTTTTCTGTCGCGTTCTGTGTCCTCTTGGTGCTTTCCTTGGTGTGCTCTCTCAATTTTCACTGTGGCGTATCGAGCGCGATCTTACGAAGTGTACGGATTGTGATTTGTGCCTTCGTCACTGTGAGGGGGCGTCTTCGCCACAGTCAGCGCTGCGCAAGTCCGAGTGTTTTGTGTGTTTTAACTGTATCGATGATTGTCCAGAGGATGCGCTGTCATATAAGTTCGTCCCTGTGCCATTGAAAGACCAGATTGTCGGAAAGATCAAAGACAAGACCGCGACATTATTTGGTCGTAAGGTGATCTCGAAGGACGCGGAGACGGAGATCAAGGCACCTGAGGTACCAAGGCGTCGGTGGATTTTGGCGGGGATCGCGGGGGCGTTGGCGTTTCCATTTATCCGCTTCTCGAAGGCTGTGAACAAGCGAGGCTTCAACGAGAAGGCGATACGTCCACCAGGGAGTGTCGAAGAGACAGAGTTTATGGAGCGCTGTATCAAGTGCGCCCAGTGTATGAATGTCTGCCCGACCAACGTCTTGCAGCCTGCGACACTGAAGCAATCGGGTCTGGAAGGGCTTTGGACGCCTGTGATGGACTTCAGTGTGGGATTTTGTCAGCTCAACTGTACGTTGTGTAGTGAGGTGTGTCCGACAGGTGCGATTCAAAAGACACCATTGGCCAAAAAGCTCGGTCGTGGCGATTACGAAGAGCAAGGACCGATCCGCTTAGGGACGGCGTTCTTTAACAAGGGTCGTTGTTTGCCGTGGGCGATGGAGACGCCTTGTGTGGTCTGTGAAGAGGTCTGTCCTGTCAGTCCCAAGGCGATCGGGACCTATACAGAAGAGATCATCCGCTGGGATGGTAAGAAGGTCACACTGAACAAACCGTATATGCGGCCTGAGCTGTGTATTGGTTGTGGTATCTGTGAGCATGAATGTCCTGTTGTGGACGATGCGGCTGTCTACGTGACGGCTGTTGGGGAGACGCGCTCAAAGGATCGTTCGTTGCTGTTGAAGAGTCCCATCCCCGGCTCCCAGAAGAAGAAGTCTTGATGTTTGTGTGTCGCCCCTTGCGCTGATGGACAAAACATCCCAAAATGATCGCATACATAAACAACTGTGAACGGCCTTAAGCCCATTAAGGAGCGAATATGAGCGAGAAAGACAACGGAATTTCGAGACGCGACCTGCTTATCACTGGTTCGACGATTGTCGCAGGTTCGGCGATGGGTGTATCCCTTGCGGTGGACGACGCAGAGGCAGCCAAAGGCAAGAAGATCCCACAAGTCCCCAGACGCATCCTCGGCAAGACCAAGCAATCGATCCCCATTTTGTTGTTTGGCGCGGGATTCCGGCTCAACGGGACCTTTGATCCCAAGCTCGCAGAGGCTTTCCGCTACGGCGTCAACTACATCGACGCAGCAGACTGTTACGGTGGTGGGACGTGTGAGGCTGCGGTGGGAAGTTTCCACAAACGCCTCAACAACCGCAAGAAGCTCTGGATCACGAGCAAGAGCGACCAGCACGATCCGAAGGGATTTAGCTCGACTGTGGACGCCAGCTTGAAGGCGTTACAGACCAATTACATCGATTTGTATTATCTACACGCGCTGAAGGACAAAAAGTATCTCTCCAAGGAGTTGGAGAAGACCGTCGCGCAGCTCAAAAAAGACGGAAAGATTCGTTTCTTTGGGTTCTCCTGCCACAACGGGAACGTCGTCGAGCTGATGGAAGCCGCAGCCAAGTTGCCGTGGATTGATTCGATTATGTTCCGCTACAACTTCCGCCAATACGGGGACAAGAAGCTCAACGCCGCGATCGACAAGTGCCACAAGGCGGGCATCGGTTTGATCGCGATGAAGACGCAAGGTTCCGCGTCGTCCTTTGAGCCCAAGTGGAAGCAATTCCAGAAGAAGGGCAAGTGGAACAAACACCAAGCTGTATTAAAGGCGGTTTGGGCGGACCCACGGATTACAGCGGCGGTCTCTCATATGGACACCTTCCAAAAGTTGCGGGAGAACATCGCGGCGGCGATCGACCCACAAAAGCTGACGAAGGCAGAGGTCAAGGAGTTGACGAAGTACGCTGCTGCGACGCGCTCTATCGCGTGTGATGGTTGCGAGCATATCTGCAACGCCGCGATGAAGGAGAACGTCCAGATTGGGACGACGATGCGTTATCTGATGTATCACGATGTGTATGGACAAACTGAAGAGGCCAAGGAGTTGTTTGGTGCGTTGCCTCCAGAAGCTCGCGACCTTGAGAAGCTCGACTTTTCAGCGGCAACAGCGGCCTGTCCCCACAACATCGATCTTAACACCCACCTCAAACGTGCTGCCAAAATCCTCGTATAATCCTCTCCTTCCTGTGTTCGATATTCTCAAAGCAAGTCATCGCTCTATTTCTGGCATCCTATCCACTGTGCAAGCTACGAAGGCACAGTCGATATGTGGATGTTCGGTGCAAATGGTTCTAGAAGAAAAAGAAGTTGAGTTTGAGAAAGGCGAGTGGGGTCCAGATCTGTGCTGATGTGTCGAGATGGTTGGGTTGACTGTACATGGGGAGGTGCAGGGCAAGCTCCAACGTCATGTGGGTGCGGTGAAAGAAAAAGAAAGCCAGACCAGCGTGGAGGCTGAAAGAAAAGAAGTGATCGACTGTTGCGGAGATATCTGAGGGGAGGGTTTTATTGCCTAGAATGACGTCGTAGTCTCTTGTCATGTGCGCAATGTTGAAGCCTGCCCCTGCGTAAGGAACGACGCGTCCTTTGCGAAAGAGATAGAAGGCGCGAACAGAGGCCCAGTTTTGAAATTCAAAGCGTTCTCCCAAGGAGAGCGATGCTTCGAAATCGATGCGGATCATGGCTTCGATCTCCATATACACACGTAGAGAGCCGCCATAGACTGGTCCTGCCTGGTATCCGCTCTGGTTTGGTCGTGAGTCAAGTCCAATGCCCACCCCACTGAGTATGCCGATGCCAAAGCCCCAGTATACGGTTCTGGTGCGACGCCTTTTGGTCATCCTGAGGAGTTTTTTGACCAGGATCTTTGACGCTTCTGGCGTATCGTTGATATGGATCAGTCTGATCCTCGCGACGCCGTGGCTTTTTTGGGTTTGCCCGTCCCACTCTTCCAATACAAGACGGAGATGTTTATTGACTCGTAAAAGACGTATTTCAAAAAGAAAGTCAGGTTTTTTTGTGCGGAATGTCTGAAGGATCTCTTGAGGAGATGTCGCGAAGAGTTTGTTGGAGGGTAAGAGTGTGTATTTGCGTTGGAGTGCTTCTTCGACGAGACGTTTGAGTGTGGGGGCAGATTCCTGGTATCCTTCGGGGAGCAAACCGATGTATACAACGGCGGTCTTGGCCCACAGGACCGCCGGAGAGATAAGCATCATTTGGATTGTGAACATAGTAAAGAAGAGTTGTTTCATGCTTTTTCCAGAAAATATGTTCAAGAGATCACCACATAAGGACTGTCTTGACCATGAGTCAAGAGACCCACGATTTGTTGCCTGTGACATTTCCTTTGCTTTCTTTGGTGAGGTGTTCGAGGAAGGGGACACAGTATTGGGCTTCGAAGAAGAACTGTTCTTATTGTAAGAGGAAAGAAGAGGGGGGGATCAGGCATCGACCATGTTCATGCTACCGATAAAGGGGATCTTGCCGAGTTTGACGCCATTGCTGCGGAGAATCGCGTAGGCCGATGTGATATGAAAGTAGAGGTTGGGTGTTCCAAATTCGATCATATAGTCAAGTCCTGCGACTTTTTTTCCCTTCATGAAGGGGAGCTCGATCCACCTTGTCTCAGCATCTTCGAATTGTGCCTCTTCGAGAGTGTCGAGGTAGTCGATGACCGATTGGATACGCGTGAGCAGCTCATCCCAGGTCGTCTCTGTATCAGGGTGGGAGGGGGCTTCTACACCTGCGAGGCGTGCTGCTGTGAGCTTTGCCGTATCACATGTCGTTTGGATTTGGCGTAGCAAGTTAAATTGATCAGGGGCGAGCCGGATCTGCAAGAAATTATCGCGCTCAAAAGATTTACTCTCTGCGACCTCTGCGGCCTCGTTGAGGAAGTTTTTCAGGTTGTTGAGCATCTTCTTGGGTTGTGTCACAGCTTGCTGATAGATCATCGACATTTCACGTCTCCTTTGTCGGGTATAGCGGGAACAAAAAGAACCATCAATTTGAATGGATGCTGCCAATCTGTGTATCCTCATGGATATTGGCAACCCCCTATCATGTGTGCTGGTGTTTCTGCGACTTTGGGGATGTGATGAGGTCGATGATGTGGGGGCGTTGATAGGAAAGATACGTTATAGGAAGGTCCGAGAGGTTATTGGAGGGCTGAGATGACGTCGTGGCGTGTGACGATGTGCATCTTGTCGTTGCTGAGTTTGACGAGGACAGCAGGCGTATCTTTATCGATGATGCGCGCGAGCTCTTTGATCTCTGTGCTTGCAGCGACGAGCGGAAGGGGCGCTTGCATCACCTCTTCGATGGTTTTGTTGATCAGGTCGTTGTCTTCACACATCAGCTTGAACAGGTGTGACTCATCGATTGTTCCGACATTCTCGCCTTCGTCGAGGACGGGGATTTGCGAGATGGAGAATTGTTTCATTTTGGCGACCGCGTGAGAGACCAGCTCGCGACGACCGAGTGTGACGAGGGGCTTGCTCTCGTGTCCTGCGGCGAGGTCACCGGCTGTTTTGTGTTCATCAGTGAGGAAGCCACGTTCACGCATCCAGTCGTCGTTGAAGATTTTTCCGACGTAGCGGCTGCCGTGGTCGTGGAACAAGACGACCACGATGTCATCGGGGCCGAAGTGTTCTTTGAGTTGAACGAGACCTTGCATCGCGGAGCCTGCGCTGTTACCGACGAAGATACCTTCTTCACGGGCGAGGCGGCGGGTCATGATGGCGGCTTCTTTGTCTGTGACTTTTTCAAACATGTCGATGACTTCGAAGTCGACGTTCTTGGGAAGGATGTCTTCGCCGATCCCTTCGGTGATGTAGGGATAGATTTCATTTTCATCGAAGATCCCTGTCTCGTGGTATTTTTTGAAGACAGAGCCGTAGGTGTCGATCCCCCAGATTTTGATGTCGGGGTTTTTCTCTTTGAGGTAACGTCCAACACCGGAGATGGTCCCACCTGTACCGACACCGACGACGAAGTGTGTGATCTTGCCTTCGGTCTGCTCCCAGATCTCGGGACCTGTAGTGAGGTAGTGCGCTTTGCGGTTGGAGAGGTTGTTGTACTGGTCGATGTAGATGGAGTTGGGGGTCTCTTCAGCGAGGCGTTTGGAGACGGAGTAGTAGGAGCGTGGATCTTCGGGCTCGACGTTGGTCGGGCAGACGACACATTCGGCGCCCATGGCGCGGAGGATGTCGACTTTCTCTTTACTTTGTTTGTCAGCGAGGACACAGATCAACTTGTATCCTTTGATGATACATGCAAGGGCGAGTCCCATCCCTGTGTTTCCACTGGTCCCTTCGACGACTGTTCCGCCTGGTTTGAGGCGTCCATCAGCTTCAGCGTCTTCGATCATTTGTAGCGCCATGCGATCTTTGACCGAGTTACCTGGGTTGGTGGTCTCCACTTTGGCGAGGACTGTCGCGCTGACACCTTCGGCCAATTTGTTGATCCTGACGAGGGGGGTGTTTCCAATGGTTTCGAGAATGTTTTCGTAGTACTTCATGGTATGCCTTTACACATTTCAGTGGGTTTGTCGATGTGACGCACCCTGGAACAAGTGAAACTGTATGTCAATGGGATCATGTGAAAGATCCCGATCCTTTCATCTATAATGATGCGCTTGTGGACGCAAAGACTCCTCTTAAAACAGACTTGTAAGGTAAGTCTCTGCCCGAAAGAGGCAAGGACCAATCGAAGGAGTCGGCGTATACATTAGAGTGTTTTGTGTCCTGGGGCAAGGTGTATAGTGGATTGTTTGGGAGACGATATGTAATTCATCCCTGGAATCCGTATGTTTGAATCTTTTTCTGCTATTCGCGTTTGTAAATCCCTACAGTGTGGACTTGATGGCGGGCGACGGTTTGCCACATAAACGCGGAGAGGACGTTCGTGAGGCTGAGTGGTTGTACACCTACGGTGAAGTAAAAATTCCACTTACCCGCGATTTTGCGATACTTTTGGAAGCGAGCAGGGATGTCAATATGTCGTAGACATGGTGGTGTGTGGGTGGGAAGCTCCAAAAAGGACGCTGGTGAAGAGGGACGAGGGAGTGTCCAACGCAGGTGAGGTTTGCCTTTGTACCACGTCAACACGACATGCCCTTTGTACGTCCGAAATCCCATGGTTTTTCTTTGGGCGATCGGATAGCGTTTGTTGTAACCGTGGATCAACGCAGGGAGTCGCCTCGCCCAACAACGTCGAAGGCGCTCTGCGACATCTTCGTAAAAGGGATCATGGGCTGTATGTAAGGCCTTCAATCGCGCCTTAAACTCTCTGTGATAGTGTGGATAGAGCGCTGCCATCGAACGATACCCCTTTGCGTCAGCCTTCCCTCCGGGACGCTCCAAAGGATCAAGTGCCGTCGCACGAGGTGATAGATCGACCTTTCCTAGTGGGGTTGGAGCTACCCTGTTCGGAGCCGTTTTGGTTGCCTTTGGGGACGTTTTCTCCCACCCCAACTTTTGATGTTTGGGAGGAGCTTGTCTCCTGGCTGGTGTGCCCCTTCGTCTCATTTTCGTTCGGTGTTTTCGTCTGGTGCGTCTTCTCTTTCGCCTAGTGCGTCTTCTCTTTCGTCTGGTGCGTCTTCTTTTTCGTCTGGTACGTCTTCTCTTTCGCCGGCGTGTCTTCTTTTTTCGGCGTCTCGTGGGGTGTGTTTGTTTTTTGGGCGTTTGGGTACTTCGTCTTTTGGGTGGGGGTTGGGGACGTGTTGGTTTTTGAAGGAGTGTGAGTCGGATGAGTTTGGGGCGTCGAGGTGGGGATGGAGGCGTGATAGAGGTCCATCCAAGTGCCCAGATGAGTGATATGTGCATGACAAACGAGCCCACAAAGAACATGAGCATGGAGTGTTTACGAAGGTGATATGTGGGAGGCTTGAACATGCGCTACTTTGTGTGTGGGTGAGAGGGAGTCTTGTGCGTTTTTTGGGCACACTTGCAAAGGTTAAACCAACTTGTCTCAATTGTGTAGTGCTGTCTTTTCGGTGAGTTACTTTTTATATGTGGGATGAGGTGGTGGAGTCCGTTGAAGGTAAGTGACAGGTGTGATGTTGTGTCACACTTTTGTTGTGCTTGTGTCGAATCGAGATCTCAGCTACTGTGGAGGTGTATCCAAAAGGAAAACACGCCTAGAGCACTAAAATGACGAGGAGGTTATTCATGCGCAAATTCTCTCAGATCATGAAGCTGTGTACGTGGGGATGTATGTTCACAGCGTTGGTATGTTTTGCATCGGCAAACACAGCGTCGGCAGCATCTACAAAGAAGTCAAAGAGAGCCAAGAAGAAAGGGACATTAACGCCGTGTCCTGAGTGGAATCGTTCATTGTGCAAAGATTGGTACGCCTGTCAGCGCAAGGATGGTGCGAGCTGTGCGCGTTTGGGTCGTTCATATGAGCGTGGATTTGGTGTGAAGCCTGATCTGTACAAGGCTCGTCGCTTTTATCGTCGTGCCTGTCGTTACAATTCGGGCCAGGGGTGCACGGACTTGAGCGTCATGTACTACTATGGCCGTGGTGTTGCAAAGGATTATGCTTTGGCACATAGCCTCGCAAAGAAGGCCTGTAAGCTCGGCTATGGTCGTGGTTGCAATAGCCTTGGTGCCCTCTATTACTACGGCTGGGGGGGGCCCAAGAGCATCGAGAAAGCCAACGAGATGGCACACGTGGCTTGCAAACTGGGTTATGGAAAGGGGTGCCGTAACATTGGCTGGCTTCACGAGAAAGGTCTCGGTGTTGCACAAGACACTGGCAAGATGAAGACTTACTACGAGCGCGCCTGTAAGTTGAAATACGGTCGCGCCTGTGCAGATCTTGGCCGCGTTTACGAGACAGGTGTCGCTGGACTCCAAAAAGATCCCAAGTTATCCAAATCATTTTACAAGAAAGCCCAGGCGCTCTCTGAAAAAGCCTGCCAGCGCGGTTCAATGTACGGTTGTTACACGATGGGATACATCTACTTGCGTGGACGTGGGGTGAAGCCCGATGCACACAAAGCCAACGCATTTTTCCGCAAATCCTGTGGGCTTGAGCATGGTTTGAGCTGTTACTATCTCGGAGAAAGCTATGTCTTGGGGCGTGGAGAGATTCGCGATTATATCCAGGCGCGCCGCTATCACCGTAAAGCTTGCAAGTTGAAGAGCCCACGAAGCTGTGTGCGTTTGGGGCAACTGTTGGAGGCTGGAAAAGGTGGACGTCAGAACGCAAACGCCGCACAGATCGCCTACCAACGGGCTTGTAGCTTGAAGCACGCGGCGGGATGCTCCGGTTTGGCGCGTCTGTTTGCGACTGGAAATGGCGTGAAACAGGACGTCTCCGATGCGCGTTACTTCTACCAACTCGCATGTTCACTTAAGCAAGCCAGTGCTTGTCGTGAGTACGGTCTGCTCATCGAAGCCGGAAAGGGTGGCGCAAAAGACTGTAAACTCGCGGACTCCTACTACCAAAAGGCTTGTAAGGCCGGACATAAGGCATCTTGTTTGTGGAAGTGTCGTTGATATACGACTAAAGTTTGGGGATACGAAGTGTGCAGATTTGTTTGCACGCGAGCTGTTTGAAGAGAGGATGGGTTGAGGGGATCGTCTTGGAACTGTACTCCAGGTATTCAAGTCTTCGCCAATTGGGACCACCAAACAACATGTCGCGTTTTTGCTCGTAGAAAGTCTGCGGTTTGTTCTTAAAGACCCTATGCAAGATTGGGAGTATTGATTGCTTCGCTTGCTTGACGACTTTTTGACAGAGCGCGGGGACAAAAGCGGCCTTTTGGACACGCTTCATAGACGATAGGATGAGTTGGCTCTTGGCTTGTTTGAGTGGGATGAGCCACTGATTCTTGCTGTTGTGTTTCCAAAGCGGCCATGTGTCGATTTGAATACTTTTTTTCGGGGAGAACGCTTGGATTGTGCGACCTGCAAAGATCAGCAGTGGAGTTTTGTTCTTTTGGTAAGTCTTGAGCTGTTTGGGATCTTTGACACGTATACCGAGCGCGTAATCCCTTTTCTTGTGGGGGGCGCGTCGTTCGACACCGCGAAGGGTAAACCACATCAATTGACGATTTTTACCTCTCCCTCTCACATCGTGAAGATCTGTGATGTGACCGACAAAGACTGCATCTGCACGTAGACACAGCCACTCTACACTTTCGATTGTATTGGCGTACGCGACTCCGTGAAAGAGCAACACGCTGCAACATATGAACGCGAATCCAATGGTTCTCATGATATCCTCCTGTGTGTTGGTGACTGACCAGGCTCAAAGCGAAAACGTTCTATCGATGGGGATGATGGCTTCCAATGAGAGAACATTCTTCACGGCGATCTGTCAAGCCCGCACAACTCTTTCTTGCCTGCTCTCCTTCTCTGTATCGGCGTTCGCGGAGCGAAGACTTGATACATTGCAGCGATGCAAGCGAAGCGCGGCTGCATATGCGGGGTTTGGGGAGTGCTTGTTCCCCAAGCGGGTGTGGGTGGCAAACCCACAATCTCAAGCAAACCCGTGATAGACATGCTTGGTGAGTGGTGGCATACTCGCAGCAGAGTTGTTGACCTGAGTTCGTCTTATCGTTGAGGATGGAATGGATGTCATTGTTGCGAGCTGTATGTCTGTTGGTGTGTTGTTCTCTCTTTCCTACCTATATCTGGGCGGCGTCAACCCCCAAGGCGGCGAAGCTGCCGAGGATAAAGGGGAAACCTTCCAAGCGCAAGCGCAAAAAGAAGAAGCCCAATCGCCTCGAATTTACGATCCTTCCAGTCTTAAATTATTCGACAGATAGAGGGCTTGGTTTTGGTGTCTACAGCATCATTGCGAAGTTCAAAGAGGGTGTCTATCCATATCTGTGGCGTGCGTATTTTCGGCTCTCTTCGACGGTTAAATTGACGGAGAATGGGGAGGCGTTGTTTCCCTTTCACGAGGACTTTGTGCGTCTGGATCTGCCTGGATTGGATGGTGGGAGGGTGCGACTTAATCTTCGGGCGGGCTTCTTCCGGTTCTCAACAACCGGCTATTATGGGATTGGGAACGCATCACAGCGCTTGATTGGCAATGGTATTTCCCCTGAGCTCGTGAAGCCGAGCAGCTACTACCAGATCGATCGTATCTACCCCGAAGTGATGCTATTATCTCGTCGGGAATTGTGGCGCAAAGGGCGTAAGCGACTCAGCTCCTTCTTTGGGGCCAATGTGGTTTACAACGTGACGAACGTCGCAAAGGGTAGCCGCCTCGACGAAGACATAAAGGCTGCGGAGCGTGGGGCCTCGGCACATGACCTGTTTTTGCGCGATATGTTGAGAGGGTTACGGCCCCACGCGCGCTTCGAAGCCCACCTTGGACTTGTGTACGACAGCCGTGACAGTGAATTCGCCCCGTCAAAAGGGATGTTCCATGAGGTGTCCGTGCGAGGTGGGACCGCCTTCTCTTCGGAGTTGAGCTACAGTGGGTTGAACGCCAAGGCGCGTTTCTTCTTTTCGATCTGGAAAGATTATCTGGTCTTCGCGGTCCGTCTGATCGGTGATGTGTTATTTGGCAACACCCCTTACTACGAGTTGTATCGGTACGGTGGTCTGTTCCCTGACGAGGGTCCTGGCGGTGGGTACAATATTCGAGGGACGTCACCACAGCGGTTTTATGGGCGCGGTAAGTTGATCGGGAACGCTGAATTGCGCTCCAAGATCTTCGCCTTTGACACGCCTGTTGGGTACATCGCTTTGGGGCTCGTGTTGTTTGCCGATGCTGGTCGGGTCTGGGGTGCTCTCTCGTATCAGGACAAAGAGGTCGGGCGTATCGTGGATGGCGAGGGGGCTGGTCTCCAGTATGGCTTTGGTGTGGGAGGACGTTTGCAGCTCGGAGCGACTGTGGTGATGAGGGCTGACGTCGCGTATTCACCGTCAGAGAATGGCAACATTGGGTTCTTTTTCTTGCTCGGGCACGTTTTCTAGGAGGGGAGTCCTTCAATCGCACGCAAGACGGACTCGGATGTCGCTGGGATACTCAACTCGACGCTTTCTCCTGGACGGAACGCGCTGATCGCATGACGAAGCGCTGTCACAACGGAGATCGCGAGCATAAAGGGCGGCTCTCCGACCGCTTTACTTCCGTGAATGACGTCCTCTTGTGCCGCACGTGACAGCAGCGAGACGTTGAACGCCAGTGGTGCTTCACCGAGCGCCGGGATCTTGTATGTGTCCGGTGAATGTGTCCGCAAGTGACCTTCCTTACTCCACACCAGCTCCTCACACGTCAGCCAACCAAGCCCTTGAATATACGCCCCTTCAATTTGTCCCTTGTCGATACTTGGGACGAGTGAATGGCCCACATCGTGAAGGATATCCGTGCGTGTGACTCTGTATTCTCCAGTCAACTTGTTGACCTCCACCTCTGTGACAGCGGCGCCATACGCAAAGTAATGGAAGGGTTTACCAGCGCCCTTTGTGTGGTCGTACTCGATGTCTGGTGTACGGTAGTAACCCACAGCAGAGAGGGACACCTGCCACTCATACGCCTGGAGCGCAAGTTCGGGGAAGGCGAGTTTTTTGTGTTCTGCTGTGGGCAAGTACACAAAACCATTCTCGAAGACAATGGACGCCGCTTGTGCTTCGCAGTTGAGCATCTTCGCCGCGACACCACGTAGACGTTCACGCAAGATCTCACAGGCTTTTTGTACGGCGGCGCCGTTGAGATCCGAACCACTCGATGCGGCTGTCGCGGAGGTGTTGGGGACCTTCTCTGTGTTGGTATCCATCTGTCTGATCTGTGAGAGGGGGACTCCCAATTCATGGGCACAGACTGCGAGCATCTTCGTGTGAAGACCCTGTCCCATCTCCGTGCCGCCGTGGTTGAGTTGTACACTCCCGTCAGCGTAAATATTGACGAAGGCACCGGCCTGATTGAGGATACTGTTGGTAAATGAGATCCCGAACTTCACTGGCTGGTAGCCAATGCCTCTCTTGACCCACTTGGAAGATGCGTTGAATGTCTCAATGTCTTCGCGTCTTTGTCGGTACATGGAGGACGCGATGAGTTCATCAAAGATGCGTTGTGAACGGTCTTTTGGGACTGGCTGTGTGTACGGTGTCCGATCGCGTGGTGCCTCGCCGTAGAAGTTGCGTTGGCGAAGATCGGCAGGATCGAGCTGCAATTGTTCGGCGGCCTTGTTGAAGATCTCCTCCATCACGAGCATCCCTTGTGGGCCACCAAAGCCTCGGAATGCAGTGTTGGAGACTGTGTTGGTGCGCGCGACACGACCTTCAAAGTGGAGGGCGGGGATGTAGTAAGCGTTGTCGAGGTGGAACATCGCACGATCGAGCACTGGACCAGAGAGGTCGGCGCTCCAACCACCATCTGAGTAAATACTGACATTCGCGGCGAGGATGTTCCCTTGTGTGTCAAAGCCAGCTTTGTATTGGGCAAAGAAGGGGTGTCTTTTTCCTGTTTGGACCATGTCCTGATCGCGGTTGAGCCAGACTTTGACGGGGCGATTGAGTTTTATTGCGCCAAGCGCCGCGAGCGCAGCGAAGATATTTCCCTGTGTCTCTTTGCCACCAAAACCACCACCGAGTCGACGAACTTCGACGGTGACGTTGTGTCTTGGGATGCCGAGGACTTCGGCTGTTTTTGCCTGAACCTCGGATGGGTGTTGTGTGGATGAGTACAACAAGATGTGTCCCCATTCTTTGGGGATGGCGAGGGAGACGTGTGTTTCGAGGTAAAAATGGTCCTGTCCACCCATCTCGATCTCACCTTCAATCAGGACGGGGGCTGCGGCGAGTTGTGTGTCTGGTTCACCGCGATGCATGACGTGAGGTGTCGTCAGATACGATTGTGTCTCGATGGCTTTGCGGATGTCGAGGACTGCTGGGAGGGCTTCGTATTGTGGGTTGAGCGCTTTGGCACCTTCACGACAGGCTTTGTAGGAGTCTGCGACGATGAACGCGATATGTTGACCGACGGCGAAGACGTCTCCATCAGCGAGAAGGGGTTCATCATGTGAGAAGGGGGAGATGTCGTTGATACCTGGGATGTCTTTGGCCGTGAGGACGAGTTGGACGCCTGCGATCGCACGGGCCGCTTCGACATCCATACTGAGCAGACGACCACGTGCGACGGTAGAGGGGACAGCCATACCGTATAATAACCCCTGGGGTTCGGGGATGTCGTCGACATAGATCGCCTTCCCTGAGACGTGTTGGTAGCCGCTCTCATGGATGGATGAACGATGCAGAGGGCTCGTGTGTGTCGAGGAAGTTGCCTCTGTGGTTTGCTGGCTCATGTCTTGGTTGTGTGGGGGGTGAGTGACTTTTTTCACGGTGTTGTCTCCAGATTCACTGTGGCAGTGGGGCGGTAAGGCAGGCGTGGTTGGGGCTCGTTTTGTGTCTCAAGGAAGAAGCCCATGATCAGGTTTTGCGCGACTTTGTTTCGATACCATGCGGAGCCACGGTGGTCATCGATAGGTGTAAAGTCTTGCGCGAGTGTGGGGAGCGCAGCTTCAAGTGTCTCTTCACTCCAAGTCTTTCCAACGAGCGCTTGTTCGAGCTGTGTCGCTCTTGAGGGCGTCGCGGCCATACCTCCGAAGCCGAAGCGTGCTTCGACGACCTCTCCATCTTTTGAGATGTGAACGTAGAGACCGGCTGAGACTGTGCTGATGTCCAATTCTTGTCGTTTGGATACTTTGTAGGAGCAGCTGCGGATGTCTTGCTCTGTTTGCAGCGATGGGATCTCGACGGCCGCGAGGATTTCACCTTGTTGGAGGGCTGTCTGTCTGTATCCCACAAAGAATTCGCTGAGGGGGATGATGCGTTCACCTTGTTTGGAGAGCAGGACGGCGCGTGCGTTGAGACTGAGAAGGACAGGCGCGAGGTCGCCAATGGGTGAGGCTGTGCAGATGTTGCCACCGAGTGTTCCACGGTTCTTGATCTGTCTGGCACCAAAGAAGCGGACCATTCGTTCAATGGTCGGGAAAGGTTGCGCCAGGGCAGCTTCGAGGCGGCTGAGCGTCGTCGTGGCGCCGACACGCCAGTAGTCGTCTTTTTCTTCGATCTCTGAGAGACCAAGGCCTTCGAGTGAGATGAGCAGCTGTGGCTCTTTGAATTGCTTTGTGATCTCGAGAGAGAGGTCTGTACCACCGACGATAAAGCGAGCATCTGGGTATGTCTCAAGCAGCTCCCACAGTGTGTCGAGTGAGGTGGGGTTGAAATACTTTTGTTCGCCGTGTTGGTAAGACAGCGACATGGGCTCTGGTGTGGCGTCTTGTAGGAGTGATGAGAAGCTGTCTTGTGGTTGTGTCCCTGCGATGGCTTTGGTCGCGTCGAGGATGGGACGGTAGCCTGTGCAGCGGCAGAGGTTACCGCAGAGCTGATCGTCGAGCTTCCAATCTTCGTCGAGGTCGGGGCGATAGCACGCTTCAAACATCGACATGATAAAGCCAGGGGTGCAATAACCACATTGTGAACCAAGTTCTTGGACAAGACTCTCCTGGACGATGTGCGGTGTACCGTTGGTTTCGAGTGCTTCGACGGTGAGGACGTAGGAGCCTTGCAACATCGGGAGCAACAGCAGGCATGAGTTGATCGCCCGAAAGCGTGGTTTGTCCGATGTCTTTTTGTCGATGACGATCACGGTACAGGCACCACAGTCACCTTCGGCGCAGCCTTCTTTGGTGCCCGTGAGGCGTTTGTTTTGGCGCAGGTATTGGAGCAGTGTGGTGGTGGGAGGGACGGAGGACTCTTCGATCCATTGCCCATTCAACCAAAAACGCAGTGTATCCATAGAATGTGGCCTTCCTATCTATCTTTATGAGGTGTGGACGCTTCATCAAAGAGCTACTTTACCACAAACGTCCTTCTGTACCAACTGTTTCCGGTGTGAAGAGTTGTTCTTTTGTGTGGGCTTTGTCTCTCGTTGGTGATTGACGTAGATCGTGTCTTTGTTATCGTGTCGGAAAAAGAGAAAGACATCACGCCTGGTATCTCATTTGGTCTCTGACACCAAGGCGTGTGTATGATCGAAGCGAGTATATATCCCCAACAGGTAAAGATCATGACGAGCAAAATTGAAACAGAGCGCCAGCCCTGGACGCTCGAAGCCGAAGATTGTCTCACACACTACGAGACTCGACGTGAGGGCTTGCAAGGTAGTGAGGTCGAAGAGCGACTGCGTAAGTATGGTGAAAATCGTCTACGTGAAGTGGAAGCACAGAGCGCGTGGAAGATTTTCTTCTCCCAATTTACGGGGATGGTTGTCTATCTGTTGATGGCGGCTGCGGCTGCGGCTTTTGCCTTCTCACAGTGGCTCGATGGGAGCGCGATCGTCGTCGTGATCTTGATCAACGCTGTGATCGGGTTCTTTATGGAGTTTCATGCGACGCGCTCGATGGAGTCGTTACGTGGGATGGGACAGGTCGCTGCCCGTGTCCGGCGAAATGGTGCGCTCACAGAGGTGTCTGCCGAGCAACTTGTCCCTGGGGACATCGTGCTCTTAGAGGGTGGGGATATCGTGGCGGCTGATGTGAGATTGCTCGAAGCCTCGCGTCTTCAAGTCGACGAGTCTGCGCTGACTGGAGAGTCTTTGCCTGTGGACAAACAAACCCAAGCGCTCGCGACAGAGACATCACTGGCGGAGCGCAACAATATGCTCTACAAAGGCACCTCTCTGGCGATTGGTTCGGCCGAAGGTCTCGTTGTCGCGACGGGGATGCAGACAGAGCTCGGTCACATCTCTTCGTTGGTCGAGGCCGCCGAACAGAGTATGACACCTCTTGAGAAACGGCTCGATGAGATGGGGCGTAAACTCGTATGGGTGACGTTGGTGATCTCTGCCGTCGTCATCGCGCTCGGTGTCATGCAAAAGAAACAACTGATGTTGATGATCGAGACCGGTCTTGCGCTCGCGGTGGCTGCCATTCCCGAAGGTTTGCCGATCGTCGCGACGATCGCTTTGGCGCAAGGGATGAGGCGCATGTCCCAAAAGAACGTCCTCGTCAACAAGCTCGCAGCCGTCGAGACGCTTGGGGGAACAAACGTCATCTGTACGGACAAAACAGGCACCTTGACAGAGAACAAGATGACCCTCACACGTGTGCAAACAGACACTCGTGCATTTGATATCTCGGGTGAGGGGTTGCAGAGAGAGGGGGTCTTCTCCGAAGCTGGAGAGACGATCACGCCGAAGCAAGTTGAAGGATTGCGTCTGCTGCTCGAAGTGGGGGCGCTGTGTAACAACGCAGCGCTCCATCAACCCGGCGCAGAAGGACCTGAGAGTGTGGGCGATCCAATGGAGGTTGGGCTGCTCGTCGCAGCAGAGAAGGCAGGATGTACACAAGAGAGTCTCTTGGAGTCGTATCCCAAATGTGGTGAGGATGCGTTTGATTCGGTCTCCAAGATGATGAAGACCTACCACAAACACAACACCGGACAGCGGATCGCTGTGAAAGGCGCGCCAGAGGTCTTACTCGACTTTTGTGATGTATATCTCGATGATGAGGGGAACACCAAAGCATTCGATGATGTGCAAAAAGAGCGATGGCATGAGAAGAACGTCCAGATGGCAAAGGAAGGGTTGCGTGTCCTCGCGTTGGCATATGCCGATCAATATGAGCAAGAAGACATCGAAGACATCTCGTGGGTGTTGCTCGGATTTGTCGGCTTCCTCGATCCACCTCGTGAAGACGTGCAGCGAGCCTTGAAGACGTGTCATGAGGCCGGTGTCAGAGTTGTGATGATGACAGGTGATCAACCTGTGACGGCACATCGCATCGCAGAAGATGTGGGTATCGGTGGCAAAGACTTGATCGTCATGCACGGCAGCGATCTTTCTGCCGGAGATATGGAAGACGATACATTCCGGCAAGAGGTGTTGGGGGCGTCCGTCTTTGCGCGTGTCAGTCCCGAACAAAAGCTCGACTTGATCGATATTCATCAACGCGCAGGGGCGGTCGTCGCGATGACCGGTGATGGTGTGAATGACGCGCCGGCTCTCAAGAAAGCCGACATCGGTATCGCGATGGGTGTGCGTGGAACACAGGTCGCCAAAGAAGCGGCTGATATGGTGTTACAAGACGACTCATTTCGTTCGATCGTGTCGGCGATGGAGCAGGGGCGTGTGATCTTTGCGAACATTCGCAAGTTTATCTTGTTTTTGCACTCCGGGAACAGCTGTAAGATTTTTGCGGTGGGGTTGGCGTCGATGTTTAACACGCCGCTGCCGATCTTGCCACTTCAGATCTTGTATCTCAACATGATCACGGATGTCTTTCCGGCGCTTGCGCTCGGACTCAGTGCGGGGACACCTGAGCTGATGAAGCAAGCACCAAGGGACCCAAAGGAGCCGATCGTGACGAAGCTACATTGGTGGGCGATCGCTGGCTATGGAACGCTCCTAACGATCGCAACACTCGGCGCATTTGGCCTTGCGCTGTGGATGTACAAGCTGCCTTACCAGCAGGCCGCGACGATCTCCTTCTTGACGTTGGCATTTGCGCAGCTTTTACACGTCCTGAATATGCGACAACCTGGAGGGCGTTGGTGGGATAACGAGGTCACACGCAATCCTTACGTTTGGGGTGCGTTGGTGCTCTGTACATTCTTGTTGTTGTTCGCTGTATACTTTCCACCTTTGGCTGGAGCGTTGCACGTGACCGCGCCTGGAAAGACCGGGTGGTTGCTTATCGCCGGGATGAGCCTTATCCCTGTCGTCATCGGTCAGCTCTGGATGGCTGTTCGTTATAGGACTTCAGATGTTGTCGTAAATCAATAGAGAACAAAGAGAAAAGGAGAGCGTGATGGGTGTCGCGAAGGTGTTGATTATCGCAGGTTCTGATTCAGGCGCAGGGGCAGGGGTGCAAGCGGACATGAAAGTCATGGCGGCACGTGGTGTCTATGGGATGACTGCGATTACGGCGTTGACGGCGCAAAATACGCTGGGAGTTCACGGTGTACATGCGGTCCCTGCGCCCTTTGTCGCGCAGCAGATCGACGTCGTGATGCAGGACATCGGCGCTGATGTCTGGAAGATCGGTATGTTGGCGAATGAAGAGATCATCAAGGTGGTCGCAGAGAGAGCGAGGCACTACAACACACCTCGGATGGTCCTCGACCCTGTCATGGTCGCGAAAGGAGGGGATGCGTTGCTGGCTTCTGGGGCACAGAGGGCGTTGATCGAAGACTTGATCCCTTGTGCGACAGTCGTGACGCCCAACCACCACGAGGCCGAAGTCCTAACAGGGTTGACGATCAAGGGACTCGAAGAGATGAAGGCAGCCGCAAAGCAGATCCACACGATGGGCGCGACGTATGTCGTCGTCAAAGGAGGTCATCTTCCCGAACATATGGAAGCGATCGATGTCCTCTATGATGGTGAGTCTTTTCACGAGTGGAGCGCACCACGTATTCCGACTGGTAATACACATGGGACGGGGTGTAGTTTTGCGTCAACGTTGGCCGCAGAGTTGGCGAAGGGGTTGGATATTCAAGAGGCCGTCGCGAAGACGAAGGATTACATTCAGCGCGCGATCCGGGGAGCAGATGGACTTGAGATTGGTCAGGGACACGGTCCCCTCGATCACTTCTTGTGGGGGGAGCATTAAGCCTCTGGTCATGTTGGGGAGAACCTCAAAGGACTCCTTGTGCGAGCATCGCCTCCGCAACTTTTTTGAAGCCGGCGATGTTCGCGCCTTTTACGTAATTGATGTAGTCCTCTTGTTGGCCGTGTTCAACACAAGATGTGTGGATGGACTTCATGATGTCTTGGAGTCTTTCGTCAACTTCTTCACGTGTCCATTGGATGCGCACGCTGTTTTGTGACATCTCAAGACCGGAGACTGCGACACCACCTGCGTTGGCGGCTTTGCCTGGTGCAAACAATACTTTTTGTTCGAGCAGGTAGGAGACAGCATCTTGCTCTGTTGGCATGTTCGCGCCTTCGACGACAGCGACGCAGCCATTGTCGACGAGTTGTTTGGCCTCGGAGAGGTTGAGTTCGTTTTGTGTGGCGCAAGGCATCGCGATATCGCACTTGATGGACCAGGGGCGATGTCCTTCGAGGTATTCGAGTCCTTCAAATTGTTCTTGTAGCTCGCGAATACGTCCGCGCTTGACGTTCTTGAGCTCCATCATGGCGGCGTGTTGTTCTTGTGTCATACCATCAGGAAAGACGATTGTGCCGTTTGAGTCGGAGAGAGAGACGACCTTTCCACCTAACTGCATGACCTTTTCAGAGGCGTACTGTGCGACATTTCCAGCGCCGGAGATCGCGATACGTTTGCCTTCAAAGGAGTCATCACGTGTCTTGAGCATCTCGGCAGCAAAATAGGTCGCACCGTATCCTGTCGCTTCTGGACGGATACGTGAACCACCCCATTCGAGCCCTTTTCCTGTGAGTGTGCCTGTGTTTTCGTTCCGCAATTTGCGATACATACCGTAAAGATAACCGATCTCACGACCCCCTACACCAATATCGCCAGCGGGGACGTCTGTGTCGGGACCAATATGGCGGAACAGCTCACTCATGAACGCCTGACAAAAGCGCATGACTTCGTTGTCGCTCTTTCCTTTGGGGTTGAAGTCACTGCCGCCTTTCCCACCACCCATCGGCAGACCTGTCAGGCTGTTTTTGAAGACCTGTTCAAACGCCAGGAATTTGAGGATACTCTCATTGACACTTGGGTGGAAACGCAGGCCACCTTTGTACGGTCCAATCGCTGAGTTCATCTGGATTCTGTAGCCACGGTTGATCTGGATATCGCCCTGATCATCGACCCACGTGACCCGAAAGCGAATCAATCGCTCAGGCTCAATCATACGCTCAAGTATCTTGGCTGCTTCGTACTTTGGGTGCTCATTGATGAAGGAGGTCAGACTGTCCGAGACCTCACAAACGGCCTGTTGGAACTCTGTCTGGTGGGGATTGCGCTCTTTTACAGTCGCCATGAACGATTGGAAATCCATGTGATGCTCCATTGTCTGATTGGAAGTAAGGCTGCTGCAAGGGGAAAACCGCTCTCTTTTGTGCGCTTCTTTTTTCTTGCAATAGCCAAGGTGGTTATTTTCTTGCACCATCGCGATAGATAGGAAGAAAGAGTGTGGCAGGCACTCTGCTCGACATGTCCTGATATCATGGGTGATGGACATGAGCCGAACTCTTTGCCTGGAATATGCGTATTTTTTTTGGAATGTACACCCCCCCCGTTCTTTTTTTGAGTACAACTTTTTTGCTTTGTAAGGAGCCTTTTGATGAGCAGTCTACAGGACATGCAACACCACGTGACACTCCACGAAGTTGGCGATATTCAACAACAACATGCCGCGAGGGGTTTCTTTGAGGCCTTGGACGATGAGTGCATGTTTGGGTGGGGGGTTCGCTTTCTCGGCTCAGCAGGGTGCAAGACACGGGAAGTTTTGTACGCTCTTCTCCTTGACGCTGCCAAACGGCTCGAACAAAAGGCCATCCTTGTCGCGTTGAATGAACACCTCTACGATCAACGGGAGCGCATCTTACATGCCCACTCATTTGCGCCTCTCAAGTGCTATGAAGATCTCTTGTTGGTGTTACACAATAGAGGCGTCTTTGAAGGCAAAACCTGGAGGTCGTCGTCGTATTCTTACATGCGTGTGGCGGTCGCCTGTGCGGTCTGTGGTGAGGATGCCATCCCGTTCGAAGACCTGCTGGTCTTTGGGCTTGCACGTGCAAAAAGAGAAGACATGCACCTGTTCTTATCTGCCTTGTATCGCATCCAAACTCCACGAGCTGTGCAAGAGCTGATCGCCTACTTGCCTTCTGAAGATATGGAGCTTGCTGCGCTGTCCGCTCGCTATATTGGTTTGCTCAACAGAAAAGAGTGTATCCCTCTGTTGAAGGAGTTGCTCACGTGCGAACACACGGAGCTACGTGTTGCCTGTCTCAAGTCACTCGAACAGCTCGAATATGAAGGTGTGAGTGAGGAGTGGAAGCGTTTTGTGAAGGGAGATGATGAGGAGCTGTCCAAGTACGTCACCGCGCATCTGATCCAACATGCCCTGTTCGACGAGGTCCCGACAGAGACGCTGGTCGATTTCTTGCTCAACAATCCGGTGAAGAAAGTCTCTCGACTCAAAGAGGTGCTGCGCAAACGAGAGGATGCTGTACACGTGATCGGGCAGGCGCTTGAGCAGTTCATGTTGTCCAGCGATTACATCCGAAGAAAATGTGAGCGTATCGTTCTTCATCTCGAAGAGATCCTGGCCTACAAAAAAGCTCGTGAGAGGGACACTCCACAGTTCTTGTCCTTCTTCATGCAGGTCGTTTATGCGCCAGCTGCAGAGGAGGTCTTCGGCGTGAAGAAGCCTTTGACACGTACTGACGTCGAAACCGCGATCCTTGGAGAAGTCGCTTGGCTAGATGAATCGATTGAGGTCGTGGGAGAGCAAACTATCAAGGGGTTGTTGTTGCTCTTTGGGAGCCACTTTCAGCGCTTGAATCACGTGCTCGTGTCATTCATGCGAAAACACAGTCATCTTGCGCTTAAGCCTCTTCTGGAAATTCTGCAAGAGCCCGAGTGGTTGCCCGATTCTTTTGCGTCTGTGCCGTTATCTTTTCGGGAGTCATTGATCAAAAAGCGTGGCAAGGCCTGTAAGAAGTTGATGAAGGATTTTTTGTTTCACCTACAGGGGCAGGATGAGCGCTTTGTGCACCTTCGTGCGTTGTTGGCGCTTCCTGCCAACCCGCTCGTTTGGGATTCGTTGTGTATTTTACTGGAGCATTGGCCACTCGAAGAGGGGTTGGAGGCGGCTGAATCGTATGCGAATGCTCATCTCGCGCGTTGGCCCGAGGCGCTGCGTGTGGCACCACAAAAGTGGTGGCAGTGGGGTGTCCCCACAAAATCGCGCAAACCCTGGTCCATCGTACGTGTGATGTACTTCGAGAATCCCGAGCCTTTTCGTTATCAAGCCGTTGAGCGCATCAAGGAGTTGTGGAATCAATCAGGACCCACAACACAGTGTACGCGCTTGATCTTGCGCTCGGCGTATTTGAGCGATGGGATGGCGAAGACGTTGTTCGAGTGTGAAGAGTTACTTCACCTGCGTTATCTCGATCTGACGAGAGCCTTTCTAAATGATCGCTGTATTCAATATATTGTCGAGTGTCCCTATCTGAAAAACCTTGAGGTACTCGATGTATCGAGTAATAAGCTGACCAAGAAGACGTGGGAAACGCTCTTTGCTGCACCTCACCTGCAACAAGCACAGATCATCACACACTCTTCGCAATACTCATCGCCTTTTTATCTCAACGAACCTGTTGACGAGACATATCTCCACCGTACACTCCCCAGCACTTGATACCTGTTATTACGCCTTCTGTGAGTATATGGCTGTCGCGATTTTATCGGGCTGGAGACCTCTCTCAGGGAGCTGGGCGAGTGGCCACTCGCCCTTACTGTCGCGCTTTGCTTGCCTCTGTCTGTCGCGCTTCGCTTGACTTCGTGGGTTTGCTACCCACACCCGCCTGGGGTTTTCTCCCCAGACCCCACGATGCTCACGCATCGTTTTGTGTCAAACATGTTTTGATTGGATGGGTGGAAGTTTTGTGATAGGTATAGTGGATGATTGGAGGTGATGTTGATGGATAGGGTCTCTGTCTTGTTACAGGTTGCACGTGATGGTGCTAGGGATGAACGTGTCGCGAATCTTGGTGCGCTTATTGCCTTAGATGTACCTGGGCTTGATGAGCTTCTCGCTGGGTTTGTTCGTGATGAAGATCGTGAAGTGAGGATGTTTGTATGTTCACAGCTCGCAAAGCGGGGCTTATATGCGAATACATCGACGCATGATCTCATTTATATGTTGGTGAACAAGCATGGACGCAGAAGTGAGGCGCTTATGTCCGTGTTGTGCACACGCGAAGACACTGAAGAGCACGCTCTTGAAGAACTTCGACGTCAGGATGGTCTTTCTTTTACGTGGACTGCACGTCTGTCTTCGGCGCCGCTGTTGGTGCAGCTTGTGTATTGCCGAAGAGCCATCCGGTCAGGTGAATGCAGGTTGGACGAGCAACTCGCGAAAGCTCGCAGCTTGCCAGAGGGAGATAGACGTTTGTATCCATTTGAGGAACAGAGTCGGGAGCTTGCCTTTCTCGCTGTGATAGGAGAGCTTCGGGCTTTGGTATCACAACATGAGCTTCTCGATGAGCGCACATGGGATATGATTGTTCCTTTGCTCACCTGTGAACATGAAGGGGTCAAAATGTTTGCGCTACGGATCATCTCACAAAGGCCAAGACAATCTTTTTTGTCTTGTCTCAAACCTCTCGAAAAGTCTTATATCCCTCTGGGAGAGGTGGTGGAACCATCGAGGGGGGCGTTGTGGCATCGAAAAGTGAAACTCATCAAGTTGTGCAAGCGTTTGTTGTCGAGGATGTTTTCTTTCTTGCATGGGGAGGAGCGTTACGTCGCTCTTCGTGCGTTGCTGTCACTTGGACCTTCTCCTGAGGTATGGAAGGGGTTGTGCATTCTTTTAGAGCAGTGGGCACGGAGTGGGCGTGAAGTGCTCGAACCTGTGATCTCTTACGTGAGCGCACACATTGCACATTGGCCTGATGAACTTCGTGTGGCGCCGACGAATTGGTGGTGTTGGCGTGGCGAGGGGTTGTTTCTTCCTTGGTCGCTTGTAAGAGTGATTCGATTTCATTCGACAGAACCCTTTCATTTTTCGTGGTTTCGAGATGATTTCATGGAGCGTTTGTGGCGGCAATCTGACACGACCACTCATTGTGCTCACCTGGATTTGGCTTGTACCTATCTCGGTCCTGAGAAGATCAAGGCATTATGTCAGTGTGAGGAGCTGCGATCCATCGACTATCTCGACTTGACCCGTACTGAGATGGGGCATGAAGGTGTGGAGGCGCTTGCGATGTGTCCGTATCTATCCAATGTGCGCGTCTTGGACGTGACCGGGAATGGGCTGAAACGTGCGTCATGGGATGTGTTGTTCTCTTCGCCTTATCTGCAAGAGGTACAGATCATAACAGACTCCGTGAAACTAAACGGTTGGATGGGCAATACAAGCCCCCCTGAGAAGTACTACTGGCAAACCTTACCGCTTGAAGATCGTCCCGTATCTTGGCGTTCCTCTTGACAAAACCTCGCTTCGTAAACAATATGTAAGGGTCTTGTGAGGTTATGTTGATAACACGAAGAGGGCGAGGATATGTTGTTTTCTATCTATATCGCGCAGCAAATCTATTGGTTTGTATCAAGATTGTTGTTTGTGTCTTGTTTGTTGGCTTTTGGTGGATGCACAGAGTTACCAAAACCTGTTCGTGTGGATGGGGCGACAAATTGTAAGGGCAAATCGACACCATTGGATAGACTCTCTGGTATAAGTCCAGTGAAGTTGGTATTTGTCGACAAAGATGGACGCGGCGTGCGACTCGATGAAACAGAGAGAAAGATGGATTGGCTCAAATCTGTCAAGATCGCAAAAACACCGGCACCTTCTGTATATGCGCTTGAAACCAATCAAAAAGTAGAGGGTGTTGCCATCAGTGTCCAAAAAGAGGTGGTTGATTCTGCAGTTTCACACGTTCATCCGCTGTATACACTTGCGTACCAAAATCTCCTTAACAGGGCAGAGAGAGATGAAAAGGACAAGAGCAAAATATACGTCAACCGATTGCTCTCCTTTTCTTTCGATGAAGGAGAAAGAGGACTTGCTCAAGATTCGACAAAGCAACGTAGAAAAGCGATTGTTTCTTTTGTTGAAGAAACTCTTCTTGGACCTGATTACTTTAGTGCCATGCTTTTGCCTTTTCCTCTTGTTGCAAGGGGTTCATACTTTTTCGCTGGTATTATGAGTAATGGCTATATTCAGGCAGAAAATGATCCCATTCGATATCATTATCGTTCTAAAGACAGATTTGAAATGAGTAAACTGAAGAAAACTATTTTGGAAATGAAATTCGATCTGTCCGAAAAAGAAAGGCCCAATTTTTTGGGCTGGATAGGGTCTGATGGCACATCAATCTTTATGCGTAGAAGCACCTCAGGTGAGATTGGAGTGGTGTCTATGTTACCGGCTATTGTGATGTTGGCGACAGACATCGACTCATCTATTGTGGCAGGTCAACCTGATGCTTTTGTTGATGTGGAAAGTAGCTTGATTTCTTTTGGGGCGGATAAGGCGATCCCATTTTTTGCGGTGTTGCATCCAAAGCCAAGTGACGTGACGAGAGCAATGTGGGACACCTACACCAATCAACTTTGCCAACTCTCAAAGCTGAATGGTGGCGTTTCCTGGGGAAATGTCTTTCAACTTCGTGCCAATCAGCTTGATGCCAAAGACATCAAAAAGCGTCTGGACTTCGCGTATCATGCACTCAAAGGTCACACCACGTTGGACTTCAAATACAACATCTCTGGCGATTCTCTCCGACAGGGAACACGCTATGTCTTAGAGTTTTACCTTTCTCTTGAGGATGAAGAAAATGGTACCCAACGAACCTCTTCTATCCCTGTCCGCATGGAATTCCAACCATAGTTTTCTGCAAGGAAAAGAAATAGAGACGAAGCTCTGTGTTTTTTTGACATTTCTACTTGCCTCCAGGAGCTTTCCAACCCCCAAACCCACGACGATGACAACCATCCTCTGTTCTTTTGCCATCAAATCCCTCGATGCGTCCGTCCAGAATGGCTGTCATCAGCCATTCTATCCAAGAAAACCGACAGGTTTTCAAGGTGGATGCAACGCCTTGCGTTGCTGAAAGGTGGATGCAACGCAAGGCGTTGCTGAAAGAAGTTCTGTTTGTATCTGGTTTCCAGATTCCTGACCTGAACATGGGAGGGATTGTTTGGCTGTCTTTGAGAAAAGGCAATTTCGGGCTTACTTTTACCGCTGGAGTTGCGACTTTTTGGGGAGGGGTGAAGCTGTCTGGAGGAGTCAGTTTATTGGCACTTATTGTTCACACATTTTTGGCCTGCCGCACAATTGTTATTTTTTCGACATCCTGGGACACATAAACTGTTCTCACAAATCTGTCCATTCATACAATTGCGATCTTGGCGACAACCTGTGACACACTTGTTGTTCTCACAGATCTGCGTATTCCCGCACTGGCTATCCTGACGACAACCAATCACACACTGCTGATTTTCACAGATCTGGATACTCGCACACTGACTGTCACTTGCGCAGCCAATGATGCACTGGTTGTTCACGCAGATCTGTGTTCCCAAACAATCCCCATTTTGCCGGCAACCAATCACGCACTTGTTGTTGTCGCAAATTTGGGTGGGAAGACACTGGCTATCGGTGTTACAACCGAGCACACATTGGTTGTTCACACAAATTTGGCTGCTCAAGCAATCGCTTGTACGTCGACAGCCAATGACGCAAGTGCTGTTTTGACAAATCTGCGAGACCAAGCAATCACTGTCAGCGCTACACGGCACACAACGGTTGTTGACACACTTGTAACCGACCCCACAACCAAGACATCCAACATTGCTACTACACGTCTGTTTACAGCTCGAAGGGGCTTGACATGTCCCATTGACGCAGCTTGTCTTTGTCCCGCAAGGCTGAATATTGCACTGCGCATCCTGTGTGCAGGTCGCCGGACACACGAGAGGTTGTGTCGCACATGTCCCATTGACGCACTTGGTCCTGGCGCCACAAGGCTGGATGTTACATTGCGCATCTTGTGTACAGGTCGCCGGACATGTCGGCGCAGGCGGTGCACATTGGTTGTTGATGCACTCGCTCCTCGAACCGCACGCCGCGACCTTGCAATCAGCAGCCGTCTGGCAACGTGAAGGACACGTCGCAGGATTGTCAACGATGACTTCCTTCATAGGCTCTGGTGGTGCCTCTGTTGGACCGCCGTCACTCGGAGGCGGCTCGTTTTGGTTGGGTTCCTGTTGGTTGGGTTCCTGTTGGTTTGGTTCCTGTTGATTGGGTTCCTGTTGTGTTGGCTCGCTCTGTCCGGGCTCTTGTTGGTTGGGCTCTTGCTGTGTTGGTTCGCCTTGTGCAGGCTCACTCTGCCCGGGCTCTTGTTGGTTGGGTTCGTTTGTCGTGTTTTCCGTATTTGTGGAGCCATCCGAAGATCTTTTTTGGCAAAGATGGTCAATACACGAGAGACCGGCTTCACAATCTGTGTCTTGACCACAAAAGAGCGAGCCATTTGGGGGGGCGACATTGGACGTTCCGCACGCGGGAACAATCACAAAAAAGAGAACGATAAAACCATACCGAAAATATGTGAAGAGATGCATGTCATCTTCCTGCATTGAGTGTCTCAACCAATAGCCTTCTTTACATATAGTCTACACAGCGTCCGATATTCTTCAAAGAATTGTGTGTTGGATGAAAGAATGGTAGGCAGGAGTCTTCGGAGAGTAGGGGTTAGGAGAAGTCTTGCGATTCGATGACTTCTCTGAGGACACGGCTGGAGTGGTGGAGCTTCTTCTCTTCTTGGGGGCTGAGGTGGAGCTGTACGAGTCGTTCGACACCTTTGCGTCCGATGACTGCGGGCAAGCTCAGATACACATCGCTGATCCCATAAGGACCATCGATGTGGCAACTCGTCGTAAAGATGTGTTGTTGGTTGGACAAGATCGCCTTCACGAGTCGTGTCGTACCCAATCCAATCGCATAGCAGGTCGCGCCTTTTCGTCGGATGACCTCTTGGGCTGCGTCCTTGACCTTCTCGAAGAGCTCCGTCCAAGGATCGTTGCCTGTGCCCATGTTGGGGAAGGCTTTTTGCAAGGGCGTCCCAGCGACTTGTAAGCTACTCCAAACAGGGACCTCGCTGTCGCCGTGTTCACCGATGATGTATGCGTGTACGTTGTGAGGATCGAGTTCAAGTTTTTGGCTGAGCAGCGCGCGAAAACGGGCTGTGTCGAGGATCGTCCCGGAACCAATCACCGAAGAGGCTGGCAAACCAGAGAAGCGCCACGCGGCGTAAGTCATGATGTCGACAGGGTTGCTGACGACGAGAAAGATCGCGTTGGGGGCGACCTTCGCGAGAGGGGGGATGATATTCTTGAAGATCCCGATATTGCGACCGACCAGCTCCAATCGCGTCTCGCCCACTTTGCGCTTTGTCCCTGCTGTGAGGACGATGACATCCGAATCTTTACAATCTTCGAGGCCACCTGCACATACTTTTGTCGGTGAGACAAAGGATAGACCGTGGTGCAGGTCCATCGCTTCTCCCAGCGCTTTCTCCTCATTGGCGTCGACGAGGGTGATCTCATCTGCGCAATTTTGAATCACCATCGCATAGGCGATCGCCATCCCGACCTGACCAGTTCCGATGATGGAGACCTTTCTTGGGTTCGGCGTTGTCGGAAGGTTTGTCGTTTGATATGGTAAAAACAGTGCGTCAAGCATGGGGTCCTCCTGTGGATTCCATCCCCCGGGCCTTGTGATGTCACAAACTACCTGTAGGGATGTTGTGTGAATCCAACAAACGCGATCCTGCATCACAAGTCAAGGTCCAGTCTGATGACCTCTGTGTCCCAAAAGTACTGTCTCTTTGTTGAGTGCGTACGCTGTTTTGCACCTATGCGTGTCTTCCATGTGTCCGTATATATGGATGTGATCGAAGTGGTGATTGACTTTTCGGGAGGGGAGAGGTAAGATGCCTACGTGCCATACCTCACCTTCTTCATGGCTTGACGAAGAACAATTGTTTTGAAAAACGAAATGATACCCGATGGAACGGTGTCTACACATTTCGGAAAGGGATTTTTTGCCTCTCAAAGGCATGGTTATGAATACCGAACGTATCTCAGATCCAATTCGCACACTTCAGCAAACGACAGAAACGCTCTCCGAGACAATCCTTGAAGGCGGAGATGAAAGACTTCACCTGCTCTCCAATGGTCTGAACAAGTACAATGTGAATCCCGTTCAGTTTCAAGGTATCTTGAATCGCGGCTCTTGTACATGCTCTCCCTTTACACCAGATGGATATGCTGTCGCGCTCGATCTCTTGAGAGACATAACCCCCGCGACATTTCCCAAGTTCCATCACGAACACACACAAAGGCTCAAAGAGTTACTCAACTTCGAAGGTGAAGATCGCTTTGACGTGTTCTTCGCACCTTCAGGGAGCGATCTTTGCTACTATCCTTTGTTGTTCTCACAGATGATCAATCCAGGCAAAAAGATCGTCAATCTCGTCACCTGCCCCGAAGAGCTCGGCTCAGGGTCGACCCTCGCGATGAATGGTCAATACTACTTTCAGACCAATCAGATCGGAAAGACCTTCGAGAAAGGTGCCCACCTGACGAAGACGCTGGACATCTCCCGCAAAGACTTCCCTGCACGTGGTGATATGGGGCGGATCATCAATCATCAAGCCAACATTTTGGAGACCATCCAAGAGCTAGGGCCCGATTACTCGATCATCGCCAACCTCGTGATCGGGAGCAAGTCAGGGATCGAAAACAACACCCGCGTGATCTCTCAAGTCCCCGAGAGCGTCATGTGGACTGTCGATCTTTGCCAATTCCGGGCATCACGTCTGCTCGTCAATGGTCTCCTCGGACAGAATTGCATGGTCTTGATCACAGGATCGAAGTTCTACCAAGCACCACCATTTTGCGGTGCGCTGCTCGTCCCACGCACGATCACCAATCGATTTAAATATGTCGATCCCGATCTGCTCGCACCTTTCCACGACATCTTCACAAAGTACGACTTCCCTGTAGAGCTGCGCGATAAATTTGTCGGGTTTCCAGAGAAGCAAAATGTCGGTTTGATGTTGCGTTGGGAGGCTGCCCTCAATGAGATGGAGAAGTTCGATAACCTGTGCTCATTTGAGGTCCACTCGACCTGCTCGGACTGGAACGATTTTGTGCGCGGTGAGATCAAAGACAGCCCACAATTGGAGCTGATGCCTGATCAGGAGCTGACAAGCCCCACGATCATCTCCTTCCGCGTCAAAAATCGCCGCGGTGAGTATCTCTCCTACGAACAATTACGTGATCTCTACCAGACCATCTGCTCGACAGAGCATGAAGGCTTCTCCAACGCCACAAAGGTGTTATTTGGACAGCCCGTGCGTTATGGTGAGAAGTCCTTCATTCGCCTCGCGATTGGCTCTCACAATATTCGCCAATTTGTCGAACAGGACGTCTCATTCGAAGATGATCGACGCATCGTCGAGATCATCAACGAGTTTGCGAGAGATTACCGTTGAAGTGCATCCAACCACAGCACTGCACCAAAGTCTTCCACACTGCACGTTCCAAACAGCTCATCGATGACGAAGATACGACGTTGATCCTCCTGGACTTCGATGTCCTGGAGGATCGTGTGCGACGACTTCAAGAGCACTTTCCACCTGGAACACTCCACGCAGTCGCTGTCAAAACCAACCCCCTTGCTGCTGTCCTTCGCTATCTCGCCCAGCTCGGTACTGGGCTGGAGGCCGCATCCCTCGCTGAGGTGATGATGGCTGGTCGTGCGCTCGGTCGAGATGACCACATCGTGTTTGACTCTCCTGCCAAAACGGCGACAGATGTCGCCTATCTCACAGACCATCAGCCCGGCTGCTACATCAACGTCGATAATCTCGATGAGTTAGCGCTGTATCCCCAAAAGAACTCTCCCTTCCCGCTTGGGCTGCGTGTGAATCCTCTGATCCAAACGGATTCTCCCGACTACCTGAGTGTCGCAGGGAAAGCCTCGAAGTTCGGTGTCTCCTTCGAGTACCGTAAACAGATCATCGAAGCTTTCGCAAAGTGGGATGATCTACGTGGACTGCACCTGCATATTGGCTCCTCTTTTCAAGACCTGAATCCTTCTGTCCGTGCGATTGGGCGTGTCCTCGAACTTGCCGAAGAGATCAACCAGACACTTGGAGAGAAGAAGGTCGAAGTGCTCGATATTGGCGGTGGGTTTCCAGTCAATTACGGTAAAGGTGAGCCTTACTACGTCGAAGAGTACGCCGCGCTGTTGAAAGAACACCATCCTCAACTGTGGACCGATGCGTACAAGGTGATCACGGAGTTTGGTCGCTATGTCCACGCCAACGCTGCCTGGGCTGTCTCAAAGGTCGAGTATGTCAAGCCTTTCCCTGGCGGAGAGAACGCAGTGATCCACGCAGGGGCCGATATGTTTTTGCGTGAGAGCTACCAGCCTGGAGATTGGCACCACGATCTTTATGTCATGGACGCCGAAGGACAGCTCAAGTCCGATGTGTGCGATACGAAAACGAATATCGCGGGACCACTGTGTTTTGGGGGCGACTTTTTGGATCGCGGACGAGCGCTTCCACCTGTCTCGCCTGGAGATTGGTTGATGATCGCTGACGTCGGTGCGAACACATTCTCCCTGTGGTCACGTCATTGTAGCCGTCCCTTCCCGAAGGTCTTAGGGTTCTCCTCTGCGACAGGTGGAGAGGACGTGCGGATCATCAAAGAGCGCGAGTCATACGAGATGTTAACGCGTTTCTGGGGATGAGGTGTTTGGGGATTTGCGATGGCCAGAAAAGTTGGTATATAGACCGTTTGAGAACCGCAAAGACCAAAAGTTGATCGAGCAAAATAGGAGTCAATGATATGAGTATCACACGAATGGAAACGACCGAGCGTATGAGCCGGATCGTGATGCACAATGGGACCATTTATCTGTGTGGACAGGTCGCAGAAGACGCCACAAAAGACATCCAGGAGCAGACGCGCTCGATGTTATCTCGTGTGGATGGTCTGTTGGCCAAAGCGGGCTCCGATCGTGAACACATCCTGTCCGCGACGATCTATCTCCGAGATATGAAGGATTTTGCAGCGATGAATGAGATCTGGGATGCCTGGGTTCCCTCTGGTCACGCTCCCGCACGTGCTTGTGTCGAGGCGCGGATGGCACGTCAAGAACTGCTCGTCGAGATCTCCGTCGTCGCAGCCGTAAAGTCGTAGACCTTCTTCGTTTGGTGGTCCTCAGTTCGATGTGGGTGGACTCCACGCACATCGGAACCCCACGTCCTCTCGCCTCACTCTGCTCTTCTCTTTAAATCGCATATAGCTACGAAGTTTCCAGCGTTTTCGTGTCTTCCACGAGCCTCCTTTGAGCACGTGGTAGAGGCAACCTGTTTGTTTGGGTTGTAACGTGAATGGCTTTGTGTAGGCTTTGTAGTCATAGCAATCAGCGACCCATTCGGCGACATTACCAGCCATATCGTAGACTCCGAAGGGGCTCTTGCCACGGCTACGTTTACCCTCTCCAACTCTTCGTGTCCCTCGACCACAAAGCGAGAAGTGTGCTCTTGCACAACTCACGACAGTCTCTTGCCAGGGGTACAGTTCCCCATTGCTCCCTCGGGCCGCTTTTTCCCACTCTGCCTCTGTGGGCAGCCGCTTACCTGCCCACTTACAAAAAGCTTTTGCATCGTGCCAAGTTGTGTGTGTGATGGGTTTGTCGCCTCTTAACTTCTTGGAGATGTCCACTTTCACAAAGAGCACCTTGCCGAATGTGTGTCGACACGCACCTGCGCGTACACATTGTCTGTACGCTGCGGCGTTGACTTCGAAGGTGTCGATCCAAAAAGCCGGCAGCGTGATATTTTGATTTGGCGCGTAATCTGGTCCCCACTTCTTACGTTTTTGGTATCCGCGAACAAAGGGTCCTTTGGGGACAAAGCTCATCACGCCGCCTTTGGTGGGAGGTGTCTTTGTCTGTTTCGGAGTGCGTCTCTCTGTCGGCGCTTGTCCATCCGGCGGTCGTTGGACAGGGGGTCTTCTGGTCTCGACGGGAGGATTCGCGGCGGCAGGGAGACGTGGAGGAACAAATGTTTGGCGTGGTTGTGTGTTGGGTTGTTTTGTGGGACGAGTTGGCGCGACTTTGCGCGGAGGGAGTGCGCTCTTTTTTGTCACACGTCTGGGAGCGGAGGGGCTGGTTTGGGTACTTGGTGTATTTGGGTGGACAGGTGTTTTTTGTGTTGTCTTGCGTCCTGTGAAGATCATGATGAGGCCAACAAGACACAGTGTGAAGACTGAGCCGAGGATGGCGTATATAACGGGAGAGAGTTGACGTTTGGGAGGGGGCTGTGGAGGGGCGCTTGTTGTCGGAGGCGCTGCGTTCTGATTGACCGGGGGGAGGAGTGGTTCACTCCGATCGAGCTCACCTGTCGGAGGAAAGGACGTGGCAGCGGAGGTCGCCAACTCAGCGAACGCCTTGGTTTGTTTATGTGTGTTGATGCCTGCGGTGTGGGCGGCTTGTTGTAGGGCTTCGATAAACGCCTTACAATGTTCGAAGCGATCGGCTGGCCGCTTGGCGAGGCTCTTCATGATGACTTGCTCGATCGCCTCGGGGATGTCGACGCCACGTGTTGTAAGTGCTGGGGGAGGGTCCTGGATCTGGCGTCTGAGGATCTCGTGAAGGGAGAGCTGTTCGTCGGGGTCTTCGAAGGGGGTCGAATTTGTGAGCGCTTCGTACATTGTGATCCCGACGCCGTAGATGTCGAGTCGATGATCGATATCCCTGTTGATGATCTGTTCAGGTGCCATGTAATAGGGGGTACCGAGGACGAGGCCTGTTTTGGTCTGTTTGGGTTCGTAGATGGCTTTAGCGATTCCAAAATCAGCGACCTTCACCTGTTTGTTTTTGGTGACCATGATATTGGCGGGCTTGATGTCTCTGTGGAGGACTTCTTTGCTGTGTGCGTGTGAGAGCGCTTCGAGCAATTGGATCGTCAGTGGGATGAGCTCGTCGAGGGAGATATGTGGTGTCGAAGAAGACGTTCGGATCAGCTCTTCAAGGTCGACGCCTTCGATGTACTCCATGATAATGAAGAAGACGCCATCTTCTTCGATCACGGCGCGAATACCGATGATGTGTTCGTGCATCATCTGGGCCTGGATACGTGCCTCCCGTAGAAATCGTTCGACGTCATTGAGGCCACCTTCATCTGGGGTCTTCAGTCGTTTGATCGCGATAGGAAGGTTGAGCAGGACGTCTTTGCCTTTGTAGACGATGGCGGGACCACCTTCGCCGAGCTCGGACTCGATCAGGTAGTTGTGGCCGATGGTTTTGCCGATCCAGGGAGAGGACATGGAATGCTTACCTCACATGATGTAGGAGAATCCGTTAAAGAGGAGATTCTACACACCGCGTGGGTAGGGTCAAGGCGTATCATGCTGGCAAAGGTGGGAGAGTGAAGGTGGTGGGGAGGAATGCTTCGCTCTGCTCCCAACAACGCAAGCGCGCCTCCTGTTGGCTCGCTGCCTCGTTGAATGGCGTCTGTTTGCGCAGGTCAAAGTACGCACCGCTGATATCTTTGATTTCATCTGAAGTTGCCAGCCACACGGGTGCATCAGCCCCTTTCTGTGGTGACTTCCAAAAGAGTTTGAGGAAGGACACGAACTTGCTCACGAGGTCATTGGTGATCCCCAGTCCGGTCCGTATGACGCCTGGGTGAACGGCGTTGATGGTGATTCCACTGCCTTCGAGTCTTTTGGCGCACTCAATGGTGAAGAGGATGTTGCACAATTTGCTGTCTGCGTAGGTGCGCATTCGGTGAAAATCTTTGCCGTATGGTGTCCTCTCAGGGTCGTATGTGCCGAAGACATACAGCCCGGCGTTGACATTGACGATCCTCGCGTCTGTCGCTTGTTGGAGCTGCGGGATGAGCCATCTCGTCAACAAGAAGGGAGCGAGATGATTGACCATATACGTCCACTCCAGTCCATCTTCGGTTTGTTTGTGTGAGGTCATCCACACACCGGCGTTGTTGATCAGGCATTGGATTGTCGGATATTGTGTGGAGAGTGTCTGCGCGAGTGTGTGCACCTCCTCGATACTGTCGAGTCTTCCTTGTACGAAATCGATCTGTTGGTGTCCTGTCTGCTCGCGCAGTTCTTCACACGCGATGCGTCCCTTTTTGGGGTCTCGGCTGACGATGACGACGTGTTTTTGCTTTTCGGCGAGGGACTTTGCGATGGCTTTGCCGATCCCTGCGTTGCCACCTGTTACGATATAGGGTGCTTGTGTTGACATCTTTGGCTCCTTGTCCTCAAATAAACATCGAAGTGTATGGACAGGATAGCGGTCTCTGTTGAGGTCTGCTATGGCAGGATACGACAGGATCATGACCTTTTGCGCCAGCCTGTTTGAAGGAGGTGGATGTGGCGACAGTCTCCGGGATCTTAATAGAAGGACTGCTCACGTCGGCAGCATCACGTGGGTGTTCGAGAGAAGCTCTATGTAGGGCGATGGGATGGGACATCGACTCTCTTCAGGGGGAGCAACTCGCGCAGCGTTTCCCGATCGAGGACTTTGGGCGACTTTGGCTACAAGTGGTGGAGCAGAGTGGTGATCCGTCCATCGCATATAAGATCGGAGAGGACATCAGCGTCGGAGAGATGGACATCCTGGGGTATGTGATGTTGAGCAGCCCAACACTTCAAGATGCGCTGCATTATCTGTTGCGTGCTAAGCGTATTTTGATCGATGATCATTTGATGTTTGTACCTGATGGTGATGAGCTCGCGATCTTGTATCTCCTCGCAGAGCCTACGCTACCTGGCGGCAGATATGTCCATGAGCACGCTTGTGCAGCGTTGATTCGGACCTGTCAGTGGCTCACTCGTACAGATATTTTGCCGACGCGAATTTGGACGACGTATCATGCATTCCCCGCTCATGAGGATTTTGCGGAGACTTTTGGGGTCCGTATCACGACAGGGCAGCGTTGGAACGCCTGCTATTACAGGGTCGAAGATCTCACGTTGCCGTTAGTGGGCGCAAATGAAAACATTCACGCGCTCCATGTTGAGGCGCTTGAGAAGCAATTGGAGCAATTGCTCACGCCAGTCAGGTGGTCTATGCAGGTCAAGAGTAAGTTAGAGGACGCTTTTTTGAAGGCCGAGACGCCTCAGCTCTCGTGGGTGGCCAATGCGTTGGGGTGTAGTGAGCGGTCATTACAGCGCTAGCTTCGCGAGGAAGGGGTGGGGTTTCGGACGTTGTTGCAGGGATATCAAAGGCAGAAAGCGAGTGAGCTGCTGTTACAGACCAATATGTCGACGGAGAAGATCGCATGGAAGCTGGGGTTTTCAGAGGCGAGTGCGTTCTCAAGGGCTTTTCAGCGGTGGACAGGCTGCGCGCCAGGCGCCTTTCGTCGCGAAGCCGAAGAGCTGTCTTGAGCTTTTTTCTTTCCACTCATTTTTTGAAGTAGACTTTTCCCTGGATGATTTTGTTGGCTGGCTTTCCTCGTATCATCGTTTCTCGGGCAAATTGTTGCTCACAGTTAGGGCAATAGCCGAGAGTGTGTGTGTAATCCTTGAGGATACGCTCTTGGAAACACTTCAGCAGGTGGCCTGTCCCGCGCTTTTGGTAGTGGTACAGCAATGTCCTACATTTGGCGCAATAGATCTTGACTGTCTTGATGCTCACGTCGCTCTCTCCACTCCTGCTCCTTTGCAAATCAACGATATTCTCATATGATACAATTTTTGTTGTGTGCCTTTTCTATTTTGTGTTTGGGAATGGGATATGTTTTTACGCCTTCGCTTGTGTTGGTTTTGTTTGTGTCTACTCTGTCTTAGTGCTTGCTTTCCAACGATCCCATCGTACGAATGTGCAGACGATACTGATTGTCTGAATGGACAACATTGTGTCCAGTCTTTATGTCAGGCACGAGGAGACACAGGCTCCTCGGAACAGACGACGCCAGACAACGCACAAGAGAACATACAACAGCAAGAATGGAACGTCGATGGGGGAGAGTCTGCGCACACTGAGCGAAACGTAGAGGCTGGAGGGGATAGAGAGCCTGTCGTTGTAGAAGAGCCTTCCATCCAGGAAGAGCCTGTTGTTGTGGAAGAGCCTTCCATCCAGGAAGAGCCTGTCGCACCAGAGAAGCCCGTTGTGCCAGAGCCGGAAGTCGAAAAGAACACCTGTCCAAGGGGACCACAAAAAGAACTCTGCAACAATCTCGATGATGATTGCGACGGGATGATCGATAATAAGCCGATCAATCCGCCTCCTTGTGCCAAGCAGAGTGGAGAATGTGTTGGTGCGAGAGCTTCAAGGTGTGTTGATGGTGTGTGGCTGCCTTGTAGGGCTGCGGAGTACAAGAAGGTATATTCAAAATACCAAGACGTCGACGATACGTGCAACAATTTCGATGAAGATTGCGAAGATGGTCCAGATGACGACGCTGTTTTGTGTGTTCGCACATATGTTGGCACTGGAGTATTAGGGACGCAGAGTGGGGCACCTGTTGACGCGCAGTTTCATTATCCCGTGGGGATCACAAGAAGACAGAGAGATGGTGTGATCTACGTCGCTGAGTACGGTAGTTCGACGATCCGTAGGATCTCAAAGGCGCGCTATGTCAGCACAATCGCTGGTGTTCCCAACAAACATTCTTTTCAGGATGGACAAGGGAAGAACGCATGGTTCAGAAGACCTCTCTATCTCACACTTAACGCCAAAGGAAATGAACTTTACATTTCTGACTATGCCAATCATCGTATCCGTAAACTCGACTTAAACACATTGGATGTCAGTACGTTTGTTGGGGATGGTAAAAATGGTCGGACAGATGGCAATGGCACAGGAGCCTCGATCAGCTTCCCGGCGGGGCTGGCTTTTGACAATGTTGGGAACTTGTATTTTGCTGAGCACCACAGCCACACCATTCGGAAAGTCACACCTAAAAAAGATGTGACACTTTACGCTGGGGGCTTTGGTCGCCTTGGTCAGACCGTTGGGTCCCTTACACAAGCTCGCTTTGAGCATCCATTGGATGTCAAATTCTTGCGGGGGAAGGGGCTCTACGTCACCTCGTATTACTACGATTTGGTGCGGAATATCTCTCCCTCTGGTCAGGTCTCTATTCTTGCGGGCTCGTCCAATGGATATAGTGATGGTAAAGGAAAAGCGGCTCGGTTTCACGATCCCTACAGTATTGCGCTCGACGGTGTCGGAAATATGTATATCGCAGACCGTTTCAATCACTGTATTCGCAAGATGGACACAGCAGGTTATGTGACGACGATTGCGGGGACTCAGGCGCCTGGTTATCTCAACGGCGCAGCCAAGACTGCGCAGTTCTCCCAACCCGTTGGCCTCGCCTTCGATCCAGTGAAGGGACACCTGTACATTTCAGATTATGCCAATCATCGTATCCGCCGAATGAAGGTTCAATAGGAACAGAGGTCACTTACGCTTGGAGAGGGCTGTTGCTTTTCGTATCGTAAAGAAGCACCTTACGATCACTCCTCAAAAGAATTGATGTTCTTTCGTCTGGTGTTGTGAGAAGATACAGTCAACGTTTGGTTGAGTGATTGTTGGCCTGAGTGGACCACAGAAAGGAATAATAAGGAATGATGATGAGCAAGCATATGTCTCTAAAGTATGTTTTTGTCGTGTTGTTGATGTCTTTGTATGGGGTGGCTGGGATGACGGGATGTATCACGATCATTCCTTCCGAATACACATCGACAAACGAGTCCTCCACCGAAAAAGTCGCGGATGCAGGCAGCGAAACTGTTGTGGAGCGGACAACGCCTGATGCAGCAGTGACAGACACTGTCGGTTTTGACACGACGCTACCGACAGAGCAGAGTAATCCACCAGAGCCTACGCCCACAGAGAGTGCACCTGCCGACACGACGCCTGACCAAGTTGAGACAAAGCTCTCGTACAAGAAGGATGTCGCGCCGATCTTCGAGAACCAGAATTATGGGTGTAGTGGTGATTATTGCCACGGTTTGACAGGTGCTGGTGGATTGAAGATGGAGAAGGGGGCGGCGGCCTTTGTCAATCTCCAGAGCAAAGATGGCACAAAGATCTTGGTCGTGCCAGGAAAACCGGAAGAGAGTTATTTGTACGAGAAGCTCTCCTCTGAGTCTCCTTCACAGGGGGCGAGGATGCCGTTGACAGGGCGATACCTGACAGAGGAAGAGTTGAAGACTGTGTACAATTGGATCTTGCAGGGGGCTGCGGAATAGAGCCCTCTTGTCTTCGCTTTTTTCCATCTGACGGACTTATTCGCGGTAGAGCTCTTCGTCCTGAAGGGCTTTGTAAAGTGGACACTGCTCAGTGTCGATCTCCATACCCTTTCGATATACATTGAGGATACGCCTAGAACGTTCGGCGATTTTGCGTCGAAGTTCTCGGCGCGCGCCTTTGCGTCTGGGCACTTTGATGTGGTCGTAGGCGCTGGTTTGGTGGCGCATCCAGGCGATGACAGCGGCTTCTGCACGTTGTTCGATCGGGATGCGCTTGGTCCGCGCAACAGTCCCACTGCCAACGGGGGTTGCGTGTTCGGCGACAGCGCGCGCGAGCAGCTCGGCCCACTTTTGGTATTGTTCGTCGAAGTCGAGATAGTCGAGGACATTTTGGTAAAAACTCTTGGCGTACTCGTTCTCTTTCTTTTTGCGTCTGAGCCGGTCTTGTTCGAGTTTTCGTTGGTAGGCCGGGCTCATCCTCTTGGTCTCAATCACGGACTTGGCTGTATCAATGTGTTCTTTGGGTGCCCAGATACCTTGGGAGAATGTGCGGCGACCGCGTTTCTTTTGGACTGTCCAGGAAGGTCCGAGTGATTTGACTTTCCTGGTGAGACCTGCGTCGCCAGGAGGGAGCAATTCCCATCCCTCAGGCACCTCTAGAAGCTCACCATCTTGTGTGTAAACGGTGCGATCACGTGGCCCTGGTTTGACGTTCTGTGTTTTTGCTGACAAGGTTTCCCTCTCCTTTGTTTCGAGATCATGAGAAGGTGATAGACCTTTCTTCAAAACCTGTCAAACGAAAAGCATGTGAGGGGGAATTGTGTTTGAGTGGATTTGGAGCATAAGTCGGCCAAATAGGGACGTTTGGCGAATCTCGACAAAGATTGTGTTGATTTCTCCATGCCCTGCCTCTAAGCTTGGAGCGTACTCGAAGTTCGATCTGACAAAGGAGAACCGTATGATGTCTATGTATATGTTCTTGTTGGGATTGGTGTCGCTTGTGATGCCCCCAACGTCTCCCGCTGGCGTACCGACCGCGCCCAAAGTCTTGCTCAAGCACGTCCCTGCTAACGCCCGCGCGATCGCGACATTTGATGTGGGCGCGTTTGGTTCACAGATGCACCAATCGCTCCTTCAGTTGGGAAAAGACCCGATGGTCAGCAACATGCCGATGTTGGCGAGAGGGCATCAGCGCTTTCTCAGACAGCTCAACCGCACGATCAAAAAGATGAAGCGCAGCGCAGGGGTCGATCCTCTCAGAGATGTCAAGTACATCACGGTCGTCTTGCTGCCTTCTCCTTCTGGCAATCAATTTATCGACGCCGCAGTGATTATAGGCGGCTCTTTCTCCGCGCTCTCCGAGCCGAAGCTCGCTAGACTCAATCGTCTTAAGCCCTCCAGCGCCGAACAGCACGGTGCCTTTCGGGTGTACTTCAAGAGTCGTCGAAGAGGTACAAATCTCGCGTGGTCCCAAGATACCATTATTATGTCTTCAGGTCCCAAGAGCGTGATCAAGAGCTTGTTGACGCCACAAAGTCCTTCGACGCTCGCGACATGGATGACCTCACACGCTAAAAAACCTGCGATGATCCGTGCGGCTGTCGACCTCAGTGTCGCAAAGCTTGGGTATTTCCGACGCAAACGCCAGATGCGCCAATTCTTGAGCCTCTTTAAAGGGCACAAGGTCGTTGGTGGCTCCTTGTTGTACAAAGGTGTCGAGCTTACGGCTGTTCCTTCGAACGCAGCGGCTGCGACTCGTGCAAAACTCGTCATGGAAGGCCTGGGTTCACTCGCTAAGTCTGGGACATTTGGTGTCCTCGGGTTTTTGAAATTGCTCGATGGTATCTTGCTTCCAGGTGACGCCAATCTGCCCAGACCTATGCAATTCTTTGCACAGCAAAAGGTGGGCTTGATGAAGATGCTTTACAAGCGTTTCAACACGAAGAACACACACTTTGCTGTCACACAGACCAAAAGTGAGGTGGCTTTGCGTGTACATGGAAAAGGAAGCGTTGCCTTGTTGATGGGGGGTGTGTTTGGAGCAGGTTTGATCGGCTTGATGCCTCGCGGCATGCGCTCTTCGCCTCCCTCAACGCCTCCGATGATCAAGCAAGCGGCGCCCGCACAACCCTAACATCTCCGTTCTCCCTACAAACCCTCCCCATTTCTTGCCAACTGCCTTTACAATATCCGGACAACAGACTACACCCACATCGCGATGGCCTTTGGGTCGATTCTTTTTGCAAAGTGGTCTCTCGTACAAAGGGTGTTCTATGTTTGTATTGGTGTGGTGGAAGGTGTTGCCGTTGTTTTTGGCGATGGGAATGGGGTATCTCTCTGGTGCGCTGAAGGTCTTTCCACGTCCTGCTGACGCTGTCGATGTGCTCAATCGCTACGCGCTGTATTTTGGATTTCCTTTGTTGATATTTCAGGGGTTTTGTCGTCCTTCTTTGGTCTTGTCGTCCAATCCTGGCTTTTACGTGTTTCACGTCTTGATGGCGGCGATGATCGTCGGGGGCATTGTGTGGGTTGGGGGATGGTTTCAAGCGACACGTGGTGTGCGTGGTGGTCTTGTGTTGGGGACGTTGTTCGGAAATGTCGCGTATCTCGGGATGCCGTTGAGTATACAGATTTTGGGGTCGTCGTATCTCGGCTGGATCGCGTTGAGTGTGACGTTGCAGGTGTTCTTCTCTATGGCGCTCGGTCCACTCGCTTTGGTGATGTTGCGAGAGTCTGGGCGAGGGGACAAAGAAGAGCGGCGTCGCTTGCTTCGTAAACTTGTGAGACAGCCTCTTTTGTGGGCACCTGTGCTTGGTTTCCTGGTGCGTTTTTCGTTGCCCGCGCAGACCTTACAGGGGATCGCGACGCCGCTGTCGTTCTTTGCTTCATCTGCGGCACCTGTTGCGCTCTTCTTGCTCGGTCTACATATCTGGAACCATCAACACACTCTACGACGTATTCGTGTGGACGTGTGGGGGATGTTGTTGTGCAAATTGTGTCTGGTACCGTTAATGGCGTTTGCTCTCGGTTGGTGTTTTGTGAAGTGGGGTTGGATGGCTCGACAAGAGTGGCGTGTGGTGTTGGTCTTGAGCTTCATGCCTACGGCAATTACGACGTTCTCCATCGCAAAGGACTTTCGGGAGAATGAAGACCTGATGGCGCAGGCGATTTTGCTGTCCACACTCATCACGTTGTTGGCGCTGCCTTTGTTGATTCCTTTTGTCGTGCAATGGACCTCCTGAAGGGCATCGCTTGTGTGCTGTGGCGGGCTGTGGTATGTCTTGGCGAGGCGCGATATGTATCGCACCACCATATCAATTGAATCGATCTTTTGGAGGTTTCCTTGGCTACTATCGGTAAGGTCAATACATTGTCCGTCGTCAAACAGACCGAGCTTGGTGTCTTCTTGCATGGTGAGGAGCACGGTCAGATCTTGTTACCACGCCGGTATGTTTCACAACGCTATGAACCTGGAGACACTGTCGAGGTGTTTTTGTATATGGACTCAGAAGATCGTCCGATCGCGACGACTCTTCGTCCCTATGCGATGGTTGGGGAGTTGGCCACCCTCAAAGTGGTCTCCACCACAAACATCGGTGCGTTCCTCGACTGGGGGTTGCCCAAAGATCTCTTTGTCCCTGTCAGTGAGCAAAAAGAACGCATGCAAGTCGACGATTACTACGTCGTCTACATCTATACTGACGAACAGACAGGGCGACTCGCAGCCTCTGCCCGTCTCAACAGATTTCTCTCCGACGATGCCTCTGGTCTCACAGAAGGCCAAAAAGTCACGCTCCATATCTGTGAGCAGACAGATCTCGGTTACAAAGCGATTATTGATGGGAAGTGTTGGGGACTCCTGTACGGCAATGAAGTCTTCGAGGAGGTCTTTTACGGTGACATCATCGATGGATACATCAAAAAGATCCGTGAAGACGGTAAGATCGATCTATCACTTCATCCTTCAGGGTATGAAAAAATCGAAGGCTTTTCGAAGGAGATCTACGATCTCTTGCAGGAGAACAACGGATATCTGCCCCTTCACGACAAGAGCTCACCCGAAAAGATCGCGGAGTGGCTTGGGATGAGCAAAAAGAACTTCAAGAAATCCATCGGCAGCCTTTACAAACAAAGGCTGATCAGCATCGATGTTGATGGGATTCGTTTGCTCACTGAAGGTGGAGCATCTGAAGAAGGCTGAGGCGATTGAAACAGTCTTCACAGCTCTTTTTGATGTCATATGTTTTTTGGGGGGGGGTAGATTTACTGTGTCGCTTGTTTGGGGAGGGGGCGGACATATAGATAGATCACCACACCCATACAGACAAAGAGTGTCAAACCGCTTGCGATCGTAACGACGATGGAGGCTTGGTACTTGAGCATGATACCCAACGAGGTCCAAGCTAAGACCAGAATGTAGGCCCTGTCTCTTCGAGGGAAAGCCGCCGCAAGTACGATCCCCAACGCGATACAGAGCATGAGCGCGCTCCACACAGGTTCAGGGATCCCGCCACCCTTCCAGCCAAAGTATTGTAGGACAGTTGTCGCGTTGGCGACTGTCGCAACAGTGACCCACCCTAAGTACACACTAAATGGCCAGTGGGTGAACCACTGCTCTCCCAAGGAATCCTGCTCTCGTGTACTGTCCAGCGCCAGATAGATCCATATCAACGATATGAGCAGCCCAATCATGCAGACGAGACTGACCGGAAACCACTCTCTCTGCCAGACGACAATCCATGACATATTGAACACACAAGAGACCATGTAAGGGATGTCGATCTTTGCGATTGTTTCGTTCTCTTGTTGTGCTGGTAAGAGTTGGTAGACTGAGAAGGCCAGCAGCGCCAGATAGATAAGGCCCCAGATGGAGAAGACGTATCCTGCCGGTGTGAAGTAGTTTTGGAATTGATCTGAGATGTTGCCGACGTTTTTTCCCGTGGGAGAGAGCAGAGGAGCCATCCCATTGAGCGTGATTGTTGCGATCGTCATAAGTAAGACCGACCATTTGCGAAGCAGGCTTCGACGCATTCGTTTTCTCCTTTTTGGTGTGTTGTTTCGTTCTGCTCCTGAATATGGAGGTGACTCGCAATAGAGGCAAGTCATCTCCTGATCTGGGAAGCGCTCTGTGGACGGATATGTCTATTGTTGGTCCATTCACCTGAGTGGCGTGTAAGAAAATGTATGTGTTGTGTGTAGATTCATTGACGTGGTGTGTAGTGTTGTATTCACTCTTTGACGTGACGTTGTCTTGGATATGTCCATTCATGTGGTGATTCGTCGATCTATTTTTTGGTATGGATGTTGCTATCTGCTCTGTTGAAAGAATAGGGAGCAAGCCAACTACGGAGAGATTCGATGAGTAAAGAACGCAAGCGCCACCTCAGTCCAATGCAAACACCCCACCCTCAGACCATCATCGATCCTCTTGTGGGTCGGGTGGTGATGGGATTGACTTTGCAAAAGAAGCTTGACCAGGGTGGAATGGGCTCTGTATACGAAGCCAAAGGGGGAGCCTGGGGCTCGCGTTTTGCTGTCAAGATCTTACACCCACAGTTTGCGTCTGATCCCGGTCTTGTCGAACGATTTCGCCGGGAGATTATGACGGTTGCGCAGCTCAACCATGAACACATCGTCTCCGTTGAGGGTTGTGGATGGGAGGAGGGGATCGGTATCTACCAGGTGATGGAGTTTTTGTGTGGGATGAACCTGGCACATATGATCGAAGAAAACCAGCCCTTCGACAAGCGTAGGATTCTCTCGATCACGCAGCAGATCCTCTCTGGACTCATTTACATGCACCGTCATCGTGTTGTGCACAGGGATTTGAAGCCCGAAAATATCTTTTTGTGTAACAAAGAAGAGGGTGAGAGCGTGAAGATCCTCGACTTTGGGCTCGCAAAGATCGTCTTGGAAGAGACCGATATGACCCTCACACAGGCGGACTCGATGATTGGTACACCGTCTTACATGTCACCAGAGTTGGCGATGAGACAATGGAAGCAGGTCGATCAACGCAGCGATATTTACTCATTAGGGGTGATCTTGTTCAGGTTGTTGACCGGTCACTTCCCAACGACAGCCAACGATACACAAGGGGTTGTCTACCAACACGCCAATGGCAAGTTGTTACCACTCACTCACTTCAGACCTGAGCTTGCAAACCAACCCATCGATAAAATCCTCTCGGCTATGCTCGCAAGGAATCCCAACAGTCGCCCTCAGAATGTTCGTGCGTTGTCAGAGCCATTGACCAATGCTCTACTCGCTCTTGATGACGAGACCATCTTTTCTGGGGTGGAGACGACGTTCCCGCCTCTTGAGTTGCCTGGAGATATTGGGACCGTTGACTTGGATGGAGCTGCGGAGCTTGGGATGTCTTTTGGAGACTTTGACAAGACACTCGAAGTCCCAAAGATCCACACTCCTGAGAAAATTGAAGTGCTCGATAGTCTGGAGTTTGACCTGCTCAGTGAGCTCGGTATCGAGCAATTGCCAGAGTTTCACCCTACGACCTCTGAGCGAGCTGTGATCTCTTATCCCAATACATTTTCCCATGATGTACAAGACACGCCGGAGATGATCCCGCTCTCCTCCGAGAATCTACCCCAACTGATGGCTCCCTTGCAGCAAATTTGCGCGAGGCAGTTTGCTGCTGAGAAGTTGAAGGGTGATGTCTTGATCGGCTCGGCGGGCCAATTTATATCAGCAGGTGACACACTCTCCGAACGTTGGCAGCAGGCGATTCAGTTTTTGCCAGACTTGATCAAACAAGTGGATGGCGCGAGTCAACTTGGGGCATTTGAACACATGACCCTTGAGACAGATCAACATGTTCTTGGTTGTGTCCCCGAAGAGGACGGTTTTCGGGTCGGGTTGTTCCAAAAAACAGACACTTTCTCTTCGATGAAGATCTCCGAGAGCGCGGAGAGGGAAAACGATTCATCATCTTCGATGGGATTGTGCCAACAGCTCACTTCTTTGTTACATGTCGAGCAGTTCTTGTGCTTTTCCCAAAAGGGGACGTTGCTCAAAGATTGCGCCAGTGACGAGGCGACACGCCGCGATCCAAATTACTTTTTGCCACTGATGCGCATCCTCAAACACTTCTATGTCCGCACATGTGGGATGAGCTTTGCCTTTGAACATGGACAGGTGTTCTTTTGGCAGATGTCGCAATGCAGTGTGTTTATCATGACAAACGCGGCGATGAACCAACGTCTATTGACCATGTTGATAGAAGAGCATCTGGATGAAGTGAATACATGGGGAGAACGGGAAAGACCCACAGACGAAGACAGCCAAATCGAAGTGTTGCGCTTGCGAACAGCGAGACAAGAAGATCCATTTACACGTTGGAAACGTTCACGTATGCAGACGCCTAGAGGATTTATCCTCTCACCTGGAAAGAAAACCAGTCGGCGACAAAAATTCCACTGAGTTACTTTTCCCTCCTGACCGCCTCACGACGTAAGGAGCTCGTCTCCTTCTCCTCATATTCGCTTCTTTTTTCCAAGCACGATGCCCTCTGTTTCTCGTCTTGATGTGCGTCAATGACGTGTATCTTTGGATGTGGATGATGCCTGTCGATGACATTTGTCGTCATCTTCCATTTTTCCACTCTTTTGATACGGGGGAATTTGTATGAACGCAAAGTCTGCGATCTTTTTGCTTTGTGGGTTGTTACTGGTAGGTCATGTCATGCCTGGTCTGGTGTGGGCTGAAGCAGCCTCCCGGCCTGTGACGCAACCGACAACAAGGCAAGTGAAACACATCGGGCGGCCCGCTCCCTCTGTTGCCGCTCTTCGAGCGTTCTTTTCCAAGGAAGTTCCTCGTGTGATGAAAAAGTTTCACATCGTGGGAGCGACGCTCTCTGTTGTATTAGATGGTGAGGTCGTCTTGTTGAAGGGATACGGCCACAAAGATCTGAAGAGAAAGCATAAGATCGATCCGAAGAAGACGCTCTTTCGGATTGGTTCAGTCTCCAAGTTGTTGACCTGGATGTCTGTCTTGCAACTCGTTGAGGAGGGCAAGATCGAGCTCAACAAGGACATTCGTACATATATCCCCAAAGTGACGTATTCTCGAAAGTATGGCTCGATCACAATGGCGCAGTTGATGACACATACACCGGGTTTTGAGGATGTCTTGATTGGCTTGTTTTCGCTCGACCCAAAGAAGGCGAGAACGTTGGAGCAGGTGCTCTTATCACGTCCACCCAAGAGAGTCCTGCCTCCAGGCCAGCAGATCGCCTATTCGAATTATGGGACGTCGCTCGCTGGGTATGTTGTGCAGCAAGTCAGTGGGATGCCCTTTGAGGCGTATGTCGAACAAAAGATTCTCTCTCCTTTGCGTATGAAGTACGCGACCTTTCGTCAGCTTCCCAAACCTCTTGCGCCCTTCATGTCTGATGGATTTTCTTTCACAGGGACGGACAAAAAGCCGACATGGAAAAAGAAAGGGTTTGAGTATATCTGGTTGACGCCAGCAGGGGCATGTTCGGCGTCGGCAGGTGCGATGGCAAAGTTCATGCTCGCGACTTTGCAAAGAGGGCAGCTCCATGGTCAGCGTATCTTTGGTGAAAAGACCGCAAAGGCCATCCATCATACACATTTTCGGATGCATCCTGCGGCGGCTGGCTATGCTCACGGGTTTATCGAGATCCAGCGCCAACAACCTCGCGTCCTTGGTCATTTCGGTGATACGATCTTTTTTCACAGCCTCTACATGTTGTTTCCTGCACAGAAGATGGGGGTCTTTTTTTCGACGAATACGGACACTGGGATGCGTGCGTATTGGGCTTTAAAGGTCGCGTTTATGAAGCGCTTCTTTCCTGGCAAGACAGGCAGGCAGCTCGCGACAAAGAAGCTCTCCGATGCACAATTGAAAGAGTATATTGGTCATTATTCGAGCAATCGTCGCTCGGCGTCTGACGCGACGAAGATCATGGGATTGTTTACACGGACCGTCGTCACAAAGGGGAAGCAGTCAGGTGAGCTGAAGATCTTGGACTTCATGTCTTTTCGCATGATACCAGCCGTGATGGTCGCACCTGATGTCTTTCAGGATGCCAATGGGAGCTTGAGGTGGGTCTTTTTGCGGAACAAGCAGGGGCGTGTTTATGGTGTGTTTGGCAACGCATTTCCTGTGATGACCTTTGTGAGGACGCCTTGGTACGAATCCTTTACGTTGACGTTGGCGATTGTGATCTCATTTTTGATGTGTTTCTTGTTGGGGCTTGTGATCCGTCCGACGGGTCTGTTGATGTGGTTGTGGCGGGAGGAGCATCCCAGAGGTGAGTTCTTTTGGGCTTCGCTCTCTGGAGCTATCGTGTTGATCGGTTATCTCGTCTTGTTCACCGCGGTGTTCTTCTCAGGCTCTGAGGATTTCATTTTTACAGAGCCGAGTCCGTGGCTCTACCGTATCCCATTCATCTCATTGTTCGGTAGCGTGGGGATGTTGTTTTTTGCCTTCCGCTCTTGGTGGCTTGGTTGGTGGGGTTGGTTGCGAAGGGTGTTCTACACGCTCTTTACGATGTCATCCTTGGCCTTTCTTTGGTTACTTTCCTATTGGAAGGTGATGCTCTGGTAGTGGCAGGGGATTGCGGTCACTGTAGGAGAAAGGTACACTTCCTAGGACACAACCATGATCAACATAGAAAGGAAGTGATATGGACATGACAGGTTTGAAGGCGTTGGCTCCGCTTGATATACGTTCCCGAAGAAGTATCCGCTTTGATGGGAAAGGATTTGAGCTGACAAAAGAAGATCTTGGGGAGAGAGACCTTCTCATTGTTCAGAAACTATACGAGGCACTCCAGACATTTTTGCAGCGCTTTTGTGGCGAGACGTTCTCAGAGGAGGAGCTGAAGTCTTTTCTGGATGGGATCTCCGAAGATACTTTTTACAAAGAGATCACCTCGCTTGGATTGGAAACCTACGATCAGAAAACGATTACACCGATGATGAGGCAGGCCTTTCACGATCTGCGTGGTGGTGCGTTGACTGCGTTTTTGGGGTACGCCTCTTTGTTGTCTTCTGTTCCGCCTAAACAATCGACGATCGCCGAGATCATCAGGAAGATGGAGACCATCGCGAAAGATCACACCAAGATGATGAGGAGCATCCTTCCTTTTCTCGATCCCGTACAGTGGGAGTACGACGAAGAGGAGCGTCTGCACCCTGTTGAGGGCTTTGTGACCAAGTGGCAGAACCTCTCTGTGCGCATTGGTGAACAGGAGATAGGTGTCCGCGTTAAGCTGAATGCTTCGGGATTTTTGACGAGTCGATGCCTGGAAACATCGGCAGTGGATCGAATCCTCTACAACTATATCAACAACGCAGCTCGCTTCTCTGCGGAAGATGAGATCGAGCTTGCTGTGTTCTTTGCCAACCCTGAGAGCCTACGATTTGTCGTCAGGAACGAGATCACCACGACACAGAAGGAGTGGTTGAGAGAAAACATTCCGTTGGACAAAAACGAGCGACTCAGTCCGTTGTTTGAAGGGGGTTATACTCGTGGTGGCAATGGCGTTGGACTCTCTGGTTGTGCGGCGATTGTCTCCGATAGTTTCGGTGTGATCGTTAAGAACGCGCTTGCAGAGGGGGTCTTAGGGGCTTGTGTCGACGAAGACTCATTTTACGCGTGGTTTCACTGGCCTGCCTGCCGAAAAGAAGATGTCGAGGAAGTCTGTGTCTGTTAGGCCGTTGGGGAAAAGTCGTTAAAAAAGTGGGGGGGGTGTGTCTTCTCTTGAAGTGTTTGTTTTTGAAAGATAAACATTTCCTTTTTGTGTGTTGTTTGATATCTTTTTTGGGGACTTCGCGATAAATCTTCGAATCACTCCAGACTACTCAAACAGTGAGAAAGTTGGCCTGTCTGCGATGGGAGTTTTGCAGGGGGGCCAATCCTTTGTCCATTCGGCTGGGACAGCATTTTGACTGTTGAATACATGTTGATTCACAGTGATAAGGCAAATGTGTCACGGCCCTGTTTTCTACACTCTATGTGTTGTCATTGGTCAATGCACGGAGCGACGACGCCTTTGAGGCGTCAGGCTCTATGTGTTCGTTCTATATGACTCATATTCATATATAGATTCGATTCTTTTTATTCATCATCTCTGATGGAGATGGACAACTGTATCTAAGAGAGGTCTACCTATGAAAACTCCCCGTTCGTTCTTTATGTTGTTGCTGTTTTCGCTATTATGTTCTGCTTGTACAGGTCCTGCGACGTCAACCGAGCAGACAAAAGAGGTCGTGACTGAAGGTGTCTCCACCGAGGTTGAACAAGAGAACTTGAAGCCTGACGCGTCTGTCGTTGAAGAGGCCCCTGAGCCTGTGATCGAGAAGGCCGAACCTCTCGCGTGGTCTACGACCACTTTAGAGAAGACGTTGTCTGCAGGTGCTGTCCATCGCATCACATTGCCAGAGACCACTGGTGGCGAAGGTAAGATCTCGTTCTTCTTGAAGACAAAGCAGGTGATCGAGGGTGTAAGCATTGAGGAGAAAGAACTTGTCATTCGGTTTAGTTATAACGCGAGTGTGCAAGAGAGCTTTGAAGTGATTGCGGAGGACGAAAAGAAGCAGAGCGCTTCACTCTCCGTCAAGATAAACACAACGATCCCAGAGTGGACAAAGTTGTCATTTTTGGATGGTCCAAAGGGACGTGCGAACCCTGCGATGGCGCTCGCAGGAGATCGATTGTTGATGTTGGGAGGGTTTGTCGCAGCCGGAGGATCTAATGAATTGTGGATGTACCAGCTCTCGAAAAAGAGCTGGACACTTGCCAAAGCGTCTGGTGACGTCATCCCTGAAGGGGGAGTCTTTCGTTGGGTCGTAACCTCCATCGAAGAAGATGGAAACAAGGTCGAAGGGCTCGTTGTGCAGGGGATGAGCTCGTCACAGGCTCCGATCACCGGAACCTACCGCTTCGTAATCAATGGAACAGACGTGGCCTGGACCAAGCTCCAGGAAGAAGGGACAGTCCCAACTTCGCGAGCCATTAGCGCCATCGGGTACTCCAGTAAAAAGAAAATGCTCGTGCTTTTTGGTGGGATTACGCTCTCCGGTAAGCCTGATAACATCACATATACCATGAAAATCAACGGTGACAAAGCTGTCTGGGAAACGCCGACATTGCAATTCAAGCCTCCTGCGCGATACGGTTCGCAATTTGGTGTTGATCCTGTTAATGGTCGCTTGTACGTCGTGAGTGGTTCTGCGGCAAACCAGAGTCCTTTGACTGATACTTGGGTTCTTCATATGGACAGGGAGGAGGGCATGCTATGGCAAGAGATTAAGGCAAAGAACCCCATTCTTTGGAGACAAAATGGCGCGCTGTTCGTGGACGTCAAGCATCGCCGCCTCTTTGTATGGGGAGGTGCCAATGGAAAGGCCGCCTATGGTGATCTTGATGCACTCACTCTTGATGATAAAGAGCCTACATGGGAGGCGATCGGCAATATGACCAATCCTCCTGCACGCACCTCCATTTACTCCGCCTGTAACCACGAGAACGGGAAATGCTACATCGGTGGAGGACGCGCCCCTACACTCCTCAGCGATCTTTGGTCTCTTGAGATCGCACCCACTCCCAAATCTGCTCCCTGACACCTTTTCTTCCCCACCGTCTTGCTCAACTTCCAACCAATCCTTCTACACGCTCGCTCTTCATGACCTGCAAACAGTGTATATGTTACGTTTGGTATACACGATCACGTTGTCATTGTGTGTACCATGTTGGGCACCTTTGTTTTGCGATCATGTACATCTTCAAATGCTTTGAACCCGCTGGTACACAAGGAAGAGGGCCATACCTATTGAGGAGGAATAGGTGCGTTCCTTGTTTTATCTATGTTGGCCCAATTTTTGCTTTGTGGAATTCCCGCAACGCCAAAGAAGAAGAGAGGTTCAGGCAACATGATAAGAACACGTACAACACACACTCACAGGGTGATGGTCGCGCGCTTTCAGGCGGTTGACAGGCTATTGGAGCTGCAGATCTCCTTTGAGCCCAATGATGATGTTGATGCATCGGGGGAGCTTCGCCTTCCTCTTGATCTATTTGAGGATGATAGACAGCGAAAGGTGATGCTCGAAAGAATCAAGCGTGTTTCGGGTCTTCAACCTGCGAATGTGGCTACTTTCTCGCCTGAAGATTATAAACCAGAGACGAGACCTGAGCTCAGGCGCGTCAGAGACTTTCTCCGCCAAGAAACACCTTCTCTCGAAGAGAAAGAGACCTCGGAGTACCTTGAGCGTATCAAGAGACGAGCGATGCCTACCGGCTATGCTCGAAGAGATTCAAAGCCTACCCCGACACTGATTCGGCCAGAAGTCTTTCAGCAGGAAAACAAACAAGATCGCCCCCGAATTGTTCCCATCCCTTTAAAAAAAGCTCCCTCCAAGTGATCACCTCATTTTCACCGCCTCTCTGACAACTTCACTACACATCTGTTACGTCAGGTTATCAATATCTCCTCATCTCCTCTTTCACCTGATTCATATTCCATCACCGTTCGAAATAATCCAGGGAACCTTGTCTCGAATAAGTTGTTCTTGTATGTAAACTCGACTCAAACATTCTGAAGTTTGCGGTCTATTAATCCTTTGGAAGGAGTTTCTATGTTTGTGCGTGTGGGTTCTTGGGTGTGTTTGTTTTGTGTCTTGGTGTGTTGTGGTTGTACCGGACAGCAAACCAGGACGGTCAAACGGACAGAGCGTATCTTTCTTTGGAAAGCCAATCACCCCAAGACAGGCCATCAGTTCTATCTCTTTGGTACGATCCACGTCGGACGTGGAAAGGCTTTTCGTTTGGACCGTGCTGTTGTCAAAGCGCTCTCTGAGACTGATGAGCTCGTCGTCGAAGTCGATACATCCGATCAAAAGAGCAAAAAACATCGCGATCGATACGCCAAAAAGTACGGGCTGCTTCCTCCTGGAACCAGTTTGCGCTCGTTACTCTCCAAGAAAGCGAACAAGCTGTTGACCAAAACCACACAGTCGATGGGGCTCGCCCCCAGTCTTGTGCTGAGGATGCGTCCCTGGATGGCCGCCTTGACACTCTCGGCTTTCCAGATGGGACTTGATGGTTTTCGCTCCAACGAAGGCAAAGAGTCGCAGTTGTTTCGCCTCGCCCAAAAGTACAAGAAGCCGATCCGTTCGCTGGAGACTGTTGAGAGCCAGCTCAGCATTTTCTCCAGTCTGAAGCGCAAGTTGCAGATCGCTTTCCTCGTCCGAAGTATGCTCGAGATCACAAAGGCGCGACCTGGAAAAAGTACGCTTAGTGAGCTGGCACGAGCCTATCTTGGGGGACATCTGAAGGATATTGAACGCACAACGACCGCAGACCTTTCGTCGTATCCAGAGTTTAGGCCTCTCTTCGAGGCGCTACTCGATACACGAAATGTCCGGATGATCAAATCGATAAAGAAGCTCCTTACGCGCCAAAAGCGCTTGTTTGTCGCAGTTGGCGTTGGACATTTTCCTGGAAAAAAGGGGCTGCTCGCCTTGCTCAAAAAGGAAGGTTATACACTCCAAAGGAGCAAGGGACTTGGACCTATTGATACGCCTGTCGAGCGCTCAAAGCCAGGTGCGCAGTGGGTTTCATTGAATGATACATCGCGTGGCTTCTCCGTGCGCTTTCCCAAAACACCCAACAAAGTTCCACGTCTCGTTCGTTCACAGGCTGGACAGATCGCGATACTGACCTACGAGTCGAAAGATCTTGTCTTTCATCACTATGTGACCGCGACACAATATCCACCACAGATGGAGGTCGCCATGATGAAGCCTGCAATTCAGGAGCGTGTCTTGTTAGGGACAATTGCGTTGTGGGTGCGTAATGCCCGTGGAAAACTGCTCAAGAGAGAGAAGGTCATGCTCGACGGACAACCTGCTTATTTTGTACGTGTAAAGAACGCCTCTACGCTTTTTGAGGGCTACGTTTTTTTCCATAAACGGCGGCTGTTTCAGTTCTTTGTGTTGTACATCGGTCGTATCGCCAAGGACGATCATAGAAAGAGACAGGCGAAGATGTTCTTTCGATCATTTCGGTTTGCAAAGTGAGTGGAGTTGTCAGATTGTCGTTGTGAGGAGGGTTTGGGCGCGCGTCTCCATCTGAGAGAGGAGGGTCTTGTATGTTTCGTTTTCTTTGTATCGGTGGAAAACAGGGCAGGATTTGAGCCAGTTGAGATCTGTAAGGCCTGTCTCTAGAGCTTTGTTGATCAACGCAAAACACTGCTCATCTCTATCAAAGTAAGCACATAATTCGGCACTCTGTTGATAGAACAAGACGGCGATTCGGCTGGGAACATCGTCGAGTGGGATGGCTGTGTCTTCGAGGAGACTTTCCATACTGTTGCCTTCAGCGAGTGCCTGATAACGTTGAATCCCTGACGCGACGATCGGTCGTACAAATGTCTCAGGGGCCGGGAGTGGACGAAGCTCGCCCTTCCATAGTGAGAGGCGGTATTGTGTAAGTAACGTGATCTCTGGGTCCTGTCCTTCGAAGGTGTGAGACATGGCGAACGCCATCGCGTCCCATTCTTCGAGGAGGGCGTAAGCTCGGATCAGGTCCCACTTGGCGCTGGTGATATTGGGGTCAAGTGAGTACGCGAGCTTCAAGTGCTCAATAGCCTCTTTGACATCTCCCAACTCCTGTAAAATCCGCCCAAGTAAGTCATGTGCGTCTGCGTGAGTTGGCGAGACCTCGATGGCCTTTCGTAGCCATTTGAGCGCGTTTCCCTTTTTGTTTTCGAGGTGGCAGACCATACCGAGGGCGAAGAGAGCCTCACTGCGTTCTGGTGCGATGGCAAGAGCTTGCTCTGCGAGCACACGGGAAGATGCGATGATTTGTGGATCGTTGTCCCCATGATAAAATGCCTGCCTTGCGCGTGCGACCGACGCGCCTGAGAGGATCAGCGGGTCATTGGGAGCGCGCTCTCGTGCCTTGTCGAAGTATTCGACGGCGATACCGACATCGTGATGCCATTGTTCACGAAGGAGATGTTTGGCGCGAAAGTAGAGGTCGATCGCGACGGGGTCTTGTGTGTGGTATTGGTTTTGTGGTTCGGGTTGCTCCATGGCGAGCGCATCGCTCAAGCCGGCGGTGATATCATCGACCAAGTCAAAGAGCTCTGCGGTCGTACATTTGAAGCGTTTGCCCCACAGCTGGAATCCATCTGTACAAGAGGTGAGCCGGACGCGGAGCTGTACGCTCTCTCCCACCCGGCGAAATGAGCCCGTGATGATATACTGGACACCGAGCTGCTTACCGATCTCTTCAGGGGTGAGTTCTTCATGTTGAAGAGTGTGGACTTCACGCCATGAGCGAACTTTACAGGTCTCGATGGTGGAGAGTGTGTCGATGAGATCTTCACAGACACCTTCGATGAGATAGATATCGTCCTTGCAGCCTTCGTTGCGGAAGGGCAGGACGGCGATCAGGCGCTTTTGTGTGGGAGTGGGGGTGTTAATATGGTGTGGGAGATTGGGTGTCGTCCCGTGCAGTGGGGTGATCGGTGAGAGTGTAAAGTTGGCCGTGTCAGGATGTAATGTATGAAGCGCTTGTAAGAGCGCGTTGGCATCGGGATATCGATCGTGTGGGTCTTTGGCCATACAGCGTTGTAGCAGGCCGACGACGGCGACATCGAGGTCTTTGCGGCGCTCTCTGGGATCGGGAGGTGGTGAAGTGATACGGGCGGTCGCGAGGACGAGGAGATTGTCACCAACCCATGCACGGCTTCCAGTGAACATCTCAAATAAGATCGCGCCGAGTGCATAGAGGTCCGCACGTGCGTCGATCTTTCCAGCGTTGGTAAATTGCTCTGGTGCCATGTAAGCAGGTGTCCCGACGAACGCGCCGGCTGCGGTTTTGAGGGCGTTGGTGCGCTTGGTCTGTCTGGCGATACCGAAGTCGGAGATGACGACGCGACCACCTTTTTCGATCAGGATATTGTCTGGTTTGAGGTCTCGGTGGATCACGCCAGCTTCGTGGGCTGTTGCGAGCCCTTTACAGATCTGGCTACCGATGTCGACACATTCTTCGTGACGAAGGTGTCCGTGACGTGCGAGCAGATGGGAGAGGGATTCACCGTCGACAAACTCCATCGTGAGGTAGTAGGAGTCTCGACATTCGCCGAAGTCGAACGTGCGAGCGACGTGGCGGTCTGTGACTTTGTGGGCAAGTCTCACCTCTTGCTTGAAACGAGAGAGCGCTTCTTTATCTTCGATCAAAGAAGGCAAAAGCAGCTTGAGCGCGACGATCTCATCGAGCTTGTGGTCTTTGGCTCTGTACACAGTGCCCATCCCACCTTCTCCGACAACCTCCAGTAACTCATAGCGTTGGGCGATCCAGTCATCTTTACAGGGTTGTTTACTCGTGCTTGGAGGTTGTGTGACAGGAGGTTCAGTATACATCTGTGTCTTGCGTGGAGGGGTTTTATCGAGAGCTGATAGGACACTGGATGCTTCAGGTGTATCGCGTAGATGGCGTTCTTGATGTTTGAAGAGGGGAGGGGGACTGGTGATGATGGTCTCTGTGTCGTCGATCTTTACGTCACTCATAACAGGCTCTTTTGCGGTCCGATGGGATGGTTGTTTGGTTGCTTCCTGAAGACGTCATGGTGTCCAGGTGCTCTTTGGTCTCTCCTTCGAGCAAAAACAATGTAATGATAAGTCGCCTTGCTGCAAGTGTCCAACGCTTTTCAGACGTTTTTTTGCTTATGAGTTGCTCATGCCGTCGTATGCCAAAAAAGAATACGAAGGATGAGACGTCACAACGGCCTTATTTTTGTTTGCTGCGTTTATAGCGGCGTTTTTTGACCGCGAATGCGAGTCCCTGTCCATTCAGCATGCAGTCGATGTCGAGCAACACACGCCAGGGATCGTCTTTGGCCACACCAAGTGATTGGAGCATCGTGTCAAAATGTTCACGAACTCTCTTGTAAAACAGGTCGTCCAGTTCTTCATCAGGGCGACCTGAGGTGTCGACCTCTTCGATCCATTCATCGAACATCGCGAGTTGTTTGCGCAGTGATGAGCCGATCGCGTCGAGTGCGGTGACAGGGCCGTAATGTGTTGGATAGACTGTTGTTGCGCCTGTCGCGAGGATGTTGTCGACGCTGTCGATCGCCGCTTGTGCATCAAAGTCTGTCGGAGGTGTCGAAGGAAATGTAAACAACCCTTTGGACTGAAGCTGAGGGTAGACAATCCCGAAGCTGTCACCTGCAAAGACGGCGTTGAGATGGGAGTCGTAAATGCTAAAGTGATGGTTCGCGTGTCCACGTGTGTAAAAGAAGCGGAGTGTGCGTTCGCCGAATGTCAGCACTTCACCATCTTCCATGATCCTGACACGCTCTTCTGCGATAGGCTGAATCTCACCGTATAGCTCTTGAAAGGTTTCTTCTCCGTAGATATCCATCGCGCTGTTGACGAGTCTTGAAGGGTCGATCATGTGTGGCGCAGCTTTTGGATGGGCGAGGAGCGTTGCGTTGGGACACTGCGCGAGGAGGGCAGAGGCACCACCTGCGTGGTCGAGGTGGACGTGTGTGATGATGATCCACTTGACCTGTTCGGGTTGGACGTCTTCTTCTTGCAAGGCCTTCATGATGTGTGGGACGGCGTGTGTCGTGTTGGTCTCGATGATTGCTGCGCTGTCTCCCTCCTTGAGGAGGAAGGCTGCGGCGACCTTCTCGCGACCTGTATACATACAATCGATAACCCGTAGAGACCGTTGCTTTGTCATATTTTTCTCCTTTTGACTTGTGACCTGATGTGGCAGTGTTCCTCATCCGCGCTCCATCATAGAGGCGAAGCCTTTGTGACGCAAGGCTAGGACGGTCTACCTCGCTATTTCGGATGGTTTTTGTACTGCATTCTCTGCTTTGGGTTGCGCTGTTGGAGTGTTCCTTCACAAGACGTCTCTTCGTGGTATGCTGTTTTGTGTACGCTTTTTGCCTCCAATCGCCCTACAAGGAGATATTTGCGATGAGAATTCCTGTGATGCAAGGTGTTATTGATCGTCGTATTCTCGCCAACTATAGGATTGACGCGGATGTCATGGCGAAGAACCTCCCTGCACCCTTTCGACCAAAACTCGTCGATGGATATGCTATCGGAGGTATTTGTCTGATCCGACTGCTTCGTGTGCGTCCTCGTTTTATCCCGCTGCCGTGGGGGATTCGTTCTGAAAATGCCGCTCACCGTATCGCCGTCGAATGGGACGATGAAGAGGGTACACAAGAGGGGGTTTATATCCCAAGGCGAGATACAGACTCGTGGATGAACGCAAAAGCCGGTGGAAATATCTTTCCAGGTGTTCACCATTACGCGACCTTTGAGGTTGATGAGGACGGTGAGCGTTTCTCTGTGACGATGAACAGCAAAGATGGCAGCGCGAGTGTTCATGTTGTGGGGACGCGAACAGAGGCGATCCCTGATAGCTCTGTATTTTCTTCGTTGGAGGAGGTCTCTACATTTTTTGAACGGGGTTCTTTGGGATACTCGAATACACATCAATCAGGCCGATATGATGGTCTGGAGTTGCGCTGTGTTGATTGGAAAGCGGAGGCGCTTGCGGTAGAGGAGGTCACGTCGAGTTACTTTGAAGACACATCACACTTTCCCGAAGGCTCCGTGACGTTTGATTGTGCGTTGTTGATGAGGGAGATCAAGCATGAGTGGCATGGTCGCAAAGACTTGTGTTGTACGTAGTCACAACGAAAGAAATCCTCCCAGCCCGGCAAGCGGAGCGCGCCAGCAAGGGGCAAGCGAAGCGCGCCAGCAAGGGGCAAGCAGAGCGCGCCAGCAAGGGGCAAGCAGAGCGCGCCAGTAAGTAAGGGCGAGTGGCAACTCGCCCTCTTTGAGACGGCAGCCCGGCAAGCGGAGCGCGGCAGTCGCGCTCGTAGAGCGCAAAACAGACGATGCGTGAGCATCGTGGGGTCTGGGGTGAAAACCCCAGGATGGTGTCGGCAAGCGGAGCGCGCCAGTAAGGGGCAAGCGGAGCGCGCCAGTAAGGGCGAGTGGCAACTCGCCCTCTTTGAGACGGATGTATAGGCAAGCGGAGCGCGCCAGCAGAGACCGTGGCAACTTTGAGACCTACCATCGGGAGCAAGTGGGTGGTCAGCTACGTTTACGGATGGAGAATCGTTTGAGGAGGCTACCCTCTTTCTCGTACAGTGAGATCAGGGCTTTGTGATAATCGACTTGGGCACGTAACTCAGCGAGTTCAGCTTGTGAGACATCTTGTTGGAAAAGCAACACCTGGAACAACGTACTACGACCGAGTTTGAATTTGGTTTTTTCTGCGCTCAATTTACGTTTCGCCCATGTGAGTGTCAGTTTTGCGGCGGCGATGCGCTTGAGAATCTGTTGTCCTTGTCCATGAAAGAGTTGCAGTTGGTTTTTCAGTTCACGTTGGAGTTGGGCGAGCATCAACCTTTGTTTCTGGACTTCGAGCTGTGAGCGTTCGACACGTTGGTTGACCTGACGACGATCGAGTGGGACTGAGAACGTCAATCCTGCGTAAGCGTTGTGTGAACGTGGGTCCACGAGCATCCCCAGGGAGCGCTGGACTGAGGACTCTGTGTCTGCGCCTGTGTTTCGTCCAAATCCCACGAGTTGGAAGCCTGCGACGAGATCGAGGTTGGGCAGTTGACCATTCTTGGCGACGAGGACGTCTTGTTTGAGTGCGCTGATTCGATGCTTGATGCTCTTCAGATTTGGGTTCTCTGTGATCATCCTGTCGAGTGCGCGTTGGAGTGAGGGGAGCGAACCTCCCGAAAGTGGCTCCTCTGTGGGGACAAAAGACACATCTTTGGACGTGTGAAGGACATCCCTCATTTGAACCTGCACTTGGTTCATACGTTCGACAGCGGCGAGTAATTCTTGATGACGTTTGGCGACAGCTTCTTCGGCTTGGGCGAGCTCAATGGCTGCGAGTCGTCCTGATTGGATCAGGAGTTTGGTGTTGCTGCGCTGTTGGACTGCGAGTGTGTAAGCCTTCTGACGGAGCTTCAGGTCTCTCTGGTTGTACACAAGATCCCAGTATATACGGATGGTTTGGCCGATCTTTTCGAGGATCTGAGCGGCCACTTTTTGTTCGGCTGCTTCGGCCTGCGCTTCAGCTTTTTTGATCGGCGCCATCTGCACGGGCAACCACGCACCACGTAACAATGGCTGTGTGATTTGGAGACGCAACGAGTTCGAACCATCGTTGATCGTCTGGACTCTATCTGTGCTCTCGCCGAGCGCGTTAAAGCGGTCTTGTGTCCCCCAACCTTGCTTGAATTGAAGGGCGAGGGTTGTCCCGAGCGCGAGCTTCTTTTCCAGGGAGAGAGAGCCCTGCAATTGGACTTGTTGTAAGAACAAGTTGTTGCTCTCCTCATTCCAGAGGGAGGGGTTGAGCTGCATCCCTGCCGGGAGGTTGGAACGATCCACCTGCAAGTTGAGCTTAAGATCGAGGCCAAAGGCACCTTTGGCGAACGCAGTATCCGACTTTGACTGGACGAGTTCGAGGTGTTCTCGTGCGATATCAGGGTTTTGCTTGAGCAGCATCTTGAGCGCTGCTTCGAGAGTGAGGTGTTGGGTCGCCTTTGCTGCCTGTGCTTCGCCTACAAAGAGCAAGCCGAAAAGACCGAGGCATACCGTCGCCAATGTGAACATATGTTTGAATGTCTTTTTCATCGCGTTGTTCCTTTCCGTTCCTTGGAGTGGTCTGTTGATTTTCAACGGTCTATGACCGGTCTTATTCGTAACGAAGAGCTTCGATTGGGTTGAGCATAGCAGCTCGTCTCGCCGGATAAATGCCAAAGAAAACTCCGACGAGAATGGCGAACAAGAAGGACAATCCGATCGCCTGTAGAGAGAGAACTGTTTGCCAGGAGCCCATCTTGGAGATCAGCCAGGAAGCGCTCATTCCAAGAATCACCCCGATCAGGCCACCAAGGACACTCAGGACGACGGACTCCACGAGGAATTGCAACAAGATGTCTTTGTACGTCGCGCCCACTGCTTTGCGCACACCAATCTCTCTCGTGCGCTCGGTGACGGAGACGAGCATGATGTTCATGATCCCGATCCCGCCGACGAGCATCGAGATGGCGGCGATCGACGCGAGCAGCATGGTGAAGGTTCCTGTGACAGCGCTCATCGTCTCGAGGATCTCCTTCTGGTTGCGGATGTTGAAGTCCGGCTGTGCACCGGGCTGGATGCGGTGTCGTTTGCGCAAGAGTCGCGTGACATCCCACTGCACAGCGTCCATCTTTGAAGCGGCGGCGACCTGTATGGTGATCGAGCGCAGGTAACGAATTCCAAAGAGTCTTCTTTGTGCGATATGGAGAGGAATCACGACCTGATCGTCTGGATCTCTGTAACCCGATTGTCCTTTGGCTTTCAGCGTGCCGATAACCTGAAAGTTGATCCCGCCGATTTTGACGTCTTCACCGAGGGGATTTTGACCGGGGAACAACGCCTTGACGACTGTCGCGCCGAGGACGACCACTTTGCGGTTGGCGTGGACGTCGTTGATGTCGAAGAAGCGTCCCTGGTCGAGCTGAAAGTTGTTGACCGCAGGATAGGTGCTCGTCGCGCCGAGGACATTTGTGCTGGCGTTGCGGTTGAAGTACTTCAACTGCATCGATTTACTGACCTCTGGGGAGATGTATCGGATATCCGGGATCATTCGCTTGATCGCGTCGGCGTCTTTGTCACTGAGAGTGGTCACGCTCCCTGAACGGACAAAGCGCGAGCGGCGTGTCCCCGGGCGGACGATCAGCAGATTGCTGCCGAGACTATGGATGCGTTTCGAGACCTGGGCCTTGGCACCATCTCCCACGCTGACCATCGCGATGACCGCCGCGACGCCGATGATGATCCCGAGCATGGTGAGCAGTGAACGCATCTTGTTTGCGCGCAAACTTTGAAAGGCTATCTTTATCAACATCCATGTTCTCATTGGTCTATCCTTTCCTTACGTTGCGGCTCAGGCCGCGAGCGCCTTTTGTGTGAATGTATCTCGTTCGATGATGCCGTCTCTAAGAAAGAGGACACGTTGTGCGCGTTCGGCGATCTCAGGTTCGTGTGTGACGAGGATGATCGTGGTCCCGCTGTGATGGAGGTCGTCGAAGATCTCCATGATCTCGTCACCAGTGCGTGTGTCGAGGTTTCCGGTGGGTTCGTCGGCGAACAGCACAGGAGGTTGCATCACGATGGCCCGGGCGATGGCGACACGTTGTCGTTGTCCGCCGGACATTTGAGAAGGTCTGTGGCACATCCTGTCGCCGAGTCCAACGCGCTCAAGAGCGTATTCAGCGCGTTGTTTTCCGTCTGCGACACCAGCGTAGAGGAGGGGGAGCGCGACGTTATCGAGGGCCGTATTTTTGGCCAGCAAGTTAAAGCTCTGGAAGACAAAGCCGAGTTTTTGGTTTCTGATGCCTGCGAGAGATGGGTCATCAAGTGTGGAGACGAGGTCTCCGTCGAGCCAGTAATCACCAGAGAAAGGGCGGTCGAGGCAGCCAAGGATGTTCATCATCGTCGACTTCCCGCTCCCTGAAGGGCCTGTGACAGCGACAAATTGTCCGGCTGGGATGTGCAGGTTGACTTCTTTGAGGACTGTCAGCTCGCTGTGTCCCATGGTGTATTTTTGAACGATGTCTTCGAGTCGGATCATGGTCTTGCTCCTTTGTATGACTGGATGGATGTGTGTTTGTGGTTGCTATCTCATCATCCGACGCATGTTTCTCATGGACATGCCTTTGCGGTTCTTTCCGCGTCGACTTCTGCGTTTGGACTTGCTGTTGCCACGGGAGGAGACGACGATCGACTCGTGCGCTTTGAGGCCTTCTTTGATGATGGTCTGCATCCCATTGGACATACCGAGCTTGACACGTCGCCTGCTGGCCTGACCATCTGCGAAGACGAGGACTCTCGCGCCACGTCGGCTCTGTCGGACAGCCATGGAGGGGACGAGCAGGACATCTTTGTGTTGTGCGACGACGATCTTGAGGTTGGTGCTCATGTTGAGCTTCATGACCTTGGTGGCTTTGGGTCCGAGCTTGACAAGGATCTCAAAGACGGTCACGTTGTTTTCGTTTTTCCCCTCGGGGTTGATGCGGTGGATGTTGCCTGCGAACACCTGCTGTGGCAGCGCATCTGCTGTGATATTGACGGGCATGCCTTCTTTGATTCGTGCGACGTCTGCTTCATCGACATCGCCGCGAATGTAAAGGTCATCGAGGTCCGCCATTCTGAGCAGGATGGTCCCGCCTGAAGCGGAGTTGGTCCCCGAAGAGATGATCTGTCCGGGTTGAACGAAGCGTTGTAGTATGACGCCGTCATTGGGGGCGACGATACGCGTCTCTTTCAGTCGCTCTTGGGCCTCTTTGAGGGTCTCTTTGGCGCGTCTGATCTGTGCATATCGCAGACTGCGCTCGGCCCTTTGAAGAGAGAATGTATTGGCTGTCTTTTCGGCCTCTTCTTTTGAGATGAGGCCTTTTTGGAGCAGCATTTGCAGTCGTTTGTTGGAGGTCTGTGCGTAGAGGTAGCTGCTCTTCGCTTTGTTGTAGTTGGCGTATGCGATGAGCAGGTCGGCTTTTGCCTGATTGACACGTCGTTGTTCAATTTTGGGATCGAGCTCAAGGAGTGTCTGTCCTTTTTTGACCTTCATCCCCACCTCGACGTGGATCGCTTTGATCTCACCAGAGGCCATTGAGCGGATCTCTGTGACGGCTTTGGGTTCGACGATACCTGTGGCTGAGATAGACCAAATGAAGTCACCTTTTTGGACGTTGGCGAGTTGGTAAGAGGGTTTGTTTTGCCCTGCAAAGGAGGTAGAACGAATCATATAGAGTGAACCGGCTACCAGGAGGGCGAGGCTGACCAAAGAAAGGGTTATCTTGATGATGTTTCGCATGATATTTGACTCCATTGTGAAAAAACCGGAACATTTGCTTTCCTTGCCCCCTGTGACGAATGGCCTTCCGTTTTTCTTCCATTTTTTTTCCCCTTACTTTTCAGGGGGTTTTGCTTTTTGTCAGAAAAAAGTGCGTGGGGAGAAAAAAGTTGGAAGAAAAAAAGGAGTGATGTCGTCACACAAGCAGGCCTTGATGAAGGAATGCCACAGACACCTGATCGGTTATCGGTAAGTGGACTTCCCACAACACATGTGAGGAACATGTTTATGGAAGCGTTGATTCGCGAAGCGGTAGAAGGCAACACGAAGGCATTTGGTGCCCTGATTGAGGCACATCAGGATGTCGTGTTTCGTGTGGCGTACCGGGTACTCGGCTCGCAAGATGACGCAGAAGAAGCGACACAAGAAGCTTTTCTTCGCGCGTGGAAGAAGCTGTCCCGGTTTCGTTTCCAGTCAACCTTTAAGACGTGGGTGTGCCAGATCGCGATGAACACATCCATTGATCTGTTGCGAAAGAGAAAACGCGAGCGCTTCTTTAAACCCCAAAGGGAGGACAAGGAGCGAGAGACGTGGTTGTCTCAATTCCCTTCATCAGAACCTGGCCCTGAGCAGCAATTGGCGACGCAGCAAGAGTTGAAACGCATTCAGGAGGTCCTGGACGCGATGAAGCCTAAGCATCGGGTTGTCTTTTGTTTACGTGAGATCGATGGTCTCTCCTACGAAGAGATCGCGGAGACATTGGGTATCGCACCTGGTACTGTTGAGTCTCGGCTACATCGTGCTCGCAAAGACTTTCAACATCGACTCAATAAACTCGCCAGTAAGGCGGGTTCACACGGAGGGTGAGCTTATGTCCTGCCAAACACCACATCCCCATCTGTTTTTGTATCTCGATGAGCAGCTTGGCCAGCGTGAGATTCACGAGTTTGAGCTTCATCTCAAGACGTGTGAATGCTGCCGTGATGCACTCGAAGAGTGGAAGCGACAACGTGAAGTTCTCTCCAAATTTCCCACCCCTAAGGCTCCCGCCGCGATGTCCGCACGTATTCTCGCACAAGTCGAAGCATATGAGTCCGAGAAGGTCGGGTTTTTGGAGGGCCTGTTGCCCACATTGAAGTTCGCTGCCCCTGCGATGGCTGTGTTTGCCGTATGTCTATGGGGTGCACAAACCCTGTATACCCCATCGCAATCGACACAGACAAAAGTCTCCTCAGCGTACAACGCACGATCGATGTTGATGGGGGACGACACACGCGAGACCGAAGATGCTGATACTCAAATGTTCTTTGGAGGAGAGTAAGTCATGGCCGCAAAAAAGAAAACTGCGCTCGCTCTGTTTCTGTTGTTGGTGGTGTTTGGTGGCGGGTTTGTCTCGGGAATCGTCGCGTACCAATGGATGCAAGTCTCCGCTCCCCGTCGACCCAAGCGCATGGGATTCCTCAAACGCCTGAAAATCCGACTCGACCTGTCCGAACAACAATTTGTCTCGGTCAAGAAAGTGCTCAAGTCGTTTCGTCCCAAATACCGCACCATGCGCAAAGAAAATCGTAAGCGCCTTCGTACACTGCGCGAACAGATGAGAGCCGATATCCAAACACTCCTCAATGATTCCCAAAAGGCCGAATTCAAAATCATGATCGATGCCTACAAAAAACGCAAAGCTGACCGCCGCAAACGACGACGCCAACGTCGTAAGCGTCGTCGTTAGTGAACTTTTTTGACGGATGGTCTTATTTGGACATGTTGCCACGGACTGTTCGATGAGTCGCTGTGCTCGCTAGGAGGGGGAGAGGCCATAGTACAGAGGAGGGCGAGTTGCCATAGTGCAGAGGAGGGCGAGTGGGCATAGTACAGAGGAGAGCGAGTGGGCATAGTACAGAGGAGGAGGAGTGGGCATAGTACAGAGGAGGACGAGTTGCCATAGTACAGAGGAGGGCGAGTTGCCATAGTACAGAGGAGGGCGAGTTGCCACTCGCCCTTACTGGCGCGCTTCGCTTGCCGACACCATCCTGGGGTTTTCACCCCAGACCCCACGATGCTCACGCATCGTCTGTTTTGCGCTCTTCGAGCGCGACTGCCAGTCTTTTTGGGCGATTGATCCAGGTCAAACATCTCGTTGATATATCCAACCTTTTTTCTCACAAGTGTCGTATGATGGAGAATACGATTCCTGCACATACCAAATATGCTCACTTGGGAGAGAGTGAAGATGACGAACTGGCGAGCGCTGGCTGAGCGCCTATCATTTCGAGATACAGGTCATGGATATGATGTCTTTGGCCTCAAGCCACAATGGGTTGGACACAGCGTCGAAGTCCTCCGACATGTCTATGAAAAGTGGTTCAGAGTAACCTCTCACGATGCACACCATGTCCCCACTGAAGGCGCTGGTATCCTCGCCTCTAATCACAGTGGGACGCTCCCTGTCGATGGCGTGATGATCTATCTGGATGTCCTAAAACACACGGAACCTCCACGAATCGCACGTCCTATCGCCGATCACTTTGTCTCCATGTTACCCTTCATCGGGACGTACTACGCGCGTGTCGGTGTTGTCGGTGGGAGCCGAGGAAACTTTCGACAACTCCTCGAACAAGGGGAGCTCTTGATGGTCTTCCCTGAAGGTGTCCCTGGCATCAGCAAACCCTTCTCTGAACGCTACAAGCTGCGCAAGTGGCGTGTCGGACATGTCGAGCTGGCCATTCGTTATCAAGTACCTGTTATCCCTGTGGCTGTGATCGGTGCCGAGGAACAAATGCCTCAATTTGCGCGTCTGCCCATTCGTATGTTCGGTGCACCATTTCTACCGCTCTTCTTTCCTCCTATCCCGCTCCCCGTCCATTATCATATCTATTACGGTGAACCGATCGCCTTCCACGAACGCTATGCACCAGAGCAAGCTGATGAACCTGATATCCTGCGCCTCGCTGCTGATGAAGTCCAGGCGGCTGTCCAGGCTTTGATCGAGCGCGGCCTCTCCGAACGAGAGGGGGTCTTTCGATGAATCAGCCCAAGCAATCCACTGAGACAAAAGAAGCTCTCTTCAAGCGGGTTCTTGTAACGGGCGCGACCGCTCCACTTGGACGTCTGTTGATCGACGAACTCCTCCAAGATCCGCGCATTGATGTGATCCTGGCTGTCGGTGCTGAGGCCAAAGAGGCGTTGTATGGCCTCCCTTCGGATCCGAGGTTCCAATATGAACAAGTCGATTTGACGCGGTTTCGGCGTCTACGAAGGCTGCTCTTTGGTGCCGCCAAGACACTTGAGATCGACGCGATCATCCACACAGCACAACATCGTCGCGCCTCGGACACAAAGACAAAGGCACACATTCTCAATGTCGAGTCCACGAGAGCGCTGCTTCATCTCTCCGAGCGACATCCTACGATACGTCGCTTTGTCTACAGGAGTTATGGGGAGATGTATAAAATCAGTGCAGATCTCCCCGGTCTGATCGAGGAAGATCATCCACTCTCGTTGAGTGAACATACGCCACAATGGCTACGTGACAGGATCGAAGCCGATCTGACAGTGTGTTCGCATATGGGCTTGGCGGAGCTGGAGATTGTCGTCTTGCGCTGTGCTGAGTGTCTGTCCCTTGGGACAGGAAGTCAGCTTTGTGATTATCTCGGCTCTCGCGTGTGTTTTCGTCCGATGGGGTTTGACCCTATGCTCAATGTCCTCAGCCTCGAAGATCTCTCCAAGAGCCTTTTACTCGCCTTGCAACACCATGCACAGGGGATTTTTAACATTCCAGGCAAAGACACATTGCCTTTGTCCCTCGCGATCAAGAAGGCTGGTCGCGCTGAGATCGCTGTCCCCGAAGCTTTTTTGCCAACGCTGTATTGGGCTCGTCGACTCACTCGTGGCTATGACTTTCGTTACGACATGAACCGCTGGCGTTTTCATTTCAACGGCGTTCTTGACGGAAGACGTGCGCGCGAGGTCTTTGGCTATGTCCCTGATACACCAGTTGATTGGTTCACTGTTGGGGTGTGCTGAGAGGAGAACTTGTGACGTCGATAGATCATTTGCTCTGGGGGGGCGTGTAAAGCTGTAGAGGTTGATGTCATGAGCGTCGAAAAGTGTGTTTCTCCTCGGCTGGAGGATGTTGACTGGCGTATCATCAGAAGCGTCCAAAGGCCACACTCCCGTTTGGTTGCTCCTTTCTCTGCATGACATCAACCTCTCTTTTTTTGAGAGGGATTGGTTTGGGGACTTTGGGGGACAAGAGCTTCCCTCTTTTTGCTGTCTATTTGTTCTGTCTTGTGTCTTGACTTCCCACCTGTTCTCCTCTACTGTGACAGCTCTTATGTCATTTATGTTGATTCTGTTTTTGGCCTTTTGTGTGCCTGCAAAACAAAAGTCTTCCTATCCAGGGGGACATCCAAGGAGGTCTTGATGAGCTTTTTGAACAAACTGGGCAAAATGTTTGCTGCTGATACCGAGTTGACACCTCGTGTGGCGCTTGGTCTTGCATGTCTTTCCATGATCGCAGCAGACGGAATCATCGAAGAAGAAGAGATCGGTGTGCTGGCCTCCGTACATGTCCTCGATGGTGATACTCTCAATCAGGCGATCCGTCGATTCCGTCAATTTGGTGGTGTCGCTGGTGACTGTGTTGCGCCTGTTGCAGAAGCGCTCAATATTGAGCAGCAACAAACTTGTCTCGCGATCTTGTTCGACATCGCGATGGCAGACGGTCGCCTCGCTGGCGACGAAAAACGCCTCCTTGAGCAATACATCGACCACTTCAGCGTCGAAACAGCCGCACTTGAGACCATCGGTGAAGTCATCGCACTCAAAAACCGCCCCGTCTTCCCTCGATAAGCCACGCAAAACAGTGCCCCTTCGGAGCTCTTGATGAATCGAGACGAACGCTTTGCGCTCCTTCGCAGCTATCTCTCACATCCCTCTTCAGAGAGCTGGGAGCAGCTGCTCTCGCTTTTTACGGAGTGGGCACACGATGACCAACGGATGATGGCCCTCCAATATGCTGAGGGTCATCTCCAACATTGGCCGCACCTCCTACGCACAATCTCTCGCAAACACTGGGACCTGTGGTCTGTTCAGACCGATGATTGGCCACTCTTTCGCCTCGTCCAATCACTCGATCTCTCCGCCTATCGCGGAGACGGACGAATCACACAGCGGCTTGGACAAATCGACAGCCTCGCAAACCTTCGTCATCTGTCTCTGTCCTCGACAAAGCTCGGAAATGAAGGCATCCAAGAGTTAGCTGACATCCCCCACTTGCAGCAGCTCACCTCGCTCGCCCTCAAATCCAACGGCATCGAAGAAGAAGGTCTCGTGACACTCGCACAATCGGCCTCCTTCAAACATCTGCAGTGCCTTGAACTCAGCACCAACAAGTTTGGCCATGAGGGACTCGAACACCTTGTACAATCCCCTCACCTCACAGACCTGCGCGAGCTCTACCTGATGGGCAATCAACTCGAAGCCCGATCACTGAGTTTGCTCGGACACTCACCGACTTTCTCGAAACTGCGTGTCTTACATCTACACAGGAACGCGATCGTAGGGGAGGAGCTTGAGAAGTTTGTCTACGCCGAGCACCTTAGTCAACTCGAAGAGTTACGCTTGGGTGGCAACAAGCTCGGCGATGAAGGCGCTGACGTCCTCGCGCACACGAAATGTCTGGCCAATCTTCGTGAGCTAGACATACAGGACAACAAGATCGCCAACTTTGGTGTGAAGACGCTGGCCAAATCTACCTGTTTGCCACAGTTGACGAAACTCAATCTCGAATACAATAACATCACAGATGAAGGCGCCGTCGCCTTCGCGAAGTCCACACAGTTTGCACAGCTTCAGACGTTGATCTTGGGTTCCAATGAGCTGGGGGATGGTAGCGCCAAAGCCTTCAGTGAGGCACAAGGATTTCCCTCACTGACACAACTCCACTTGGATTACAACTCCGTTCAAATCGATGGTTACCGTGCGCTGGCCTACGGACAAACACTCCACAAAGATCTGCGTCGAACATTTCTCGATGATTACACCCGCCATCTCGAAGGTCGCAATCTCAACTCCTTGCGACGACATGCCGAAAAGTTGGCGATCAAAGGTGCGCCAGAGATGGATCGAAGAGCGCTTATCGAAGCGATCCTTGCCCTTTGATCGCCCTGATTGTCCCTTTACTGTAGCCCCTCCCACTCCCTACTCATAACGAAGGAGGTCCCAATGAGTGTTTTCATGTCCCAAAAGGGTCAATGGTTTTTGATGATCGCTTTGGTCGGTACGCTCGCGTCTCTCTCTCCATCTGTTGAAGCTGCAGAGAAAGTCCTGCCAGACAAACAACAAACAAAGCTGCTCAAGCAATTTCGCACATGGCTCAAGAGCATTAAGACTTACTCTGTTGCGGTCGATGCCATCATTAAGGTTGGCAATCACAAGAAGAAACTTGTGGGGATGAGCAAGCTCTCAGGTATCACTGACAAACGTATGCGTATCGAGATGACGATGCCTTTTCCAAAGCGGGTTCATCACAGTGTATACACACATCGCATGTTGACGATCATTTATGGGAAGCGTTGGCAGTGGGTTGTGACAGGAATGTATGCGGGAAAAGTCGCAAAAACACAACGGTGTATGAAACTCGATCGAAAAAAACTCGCACCACCCAATGAACCCTTTCAGGCGATGTACACCGTACGAGGCGCGGGAGTGAGTGCGGGCCGCGACTTTCCCGGTACATTTCGAGAACTCTTGCAGATCTATCCTGTGGAGAGTGTTACGCTTGCGAAGAGCGCAAAAGGAGACGTCTACAAACTTCGTGGAAAGCTCGATCCACAAGCCGCATATACTTATCTGGAGAAGATCTCCCCTTGGATGAAGCCGACGATGATCAAGATGAAAATAAAGATGCTCAAGCGTATGGCCGATATTGCGATGATACATCTCGACGCTAAGACACTCCATCCTGTCGAACTGACACAGTTGTCGAGCAAGAAAGGGACGCGCAATATGAGCACTACAATGCGCTACAAAGACCTCCACACCAACATCGCGCTGTCACCAAAGATGTTTACGTATACACCCAAGAAGGGGATGGCTGTTCGCGATATTACCTCAATGTTGTTGCAGCGAAAGGCCATGCTCAGTCGCTCCGCACCCCAAAAGACAACGCCCTCCAAAGCGCCTTCGACACGTCCGATACCCCGTCGTTAATCCCTACAAGATCTATTCTCTAGACACCTAACTGGTCCTCTGGCGAAGTAAGCGGATGAGCATGATGTTGCATTTTTCCCGTAGGGTCGGGCCTTGTGTCCGACCTCTATGTTGTATGTCTTTTTCGAGAGAGGACCACTAACTCAAGAAGCATCCCAAAGTGTTTGGAGTGTTCTACGTTTGACTTTTCCCGAAGTTGTACGTGGGAGCGACATGACAAACACATACTCCCTCGGGCATTTGTACGTTGCGAGTGTCTTCTGTGCCCACTCTTGAAGCACAATCCTCTCTAAATGGGTATCACCGTGAGGCACGATGAACGCCGTAATCACAGAGACATCTTCTCTCACGTGTATCTCTGTCACGGCGACTTCACGGACATCTGGATGTGTCTCCAGCGCCTTCTCGACTTCGCGAGGGGAGACGCGGTACCCAAAGGCATTCATCAACTCGTCATTGCGACCGTGAAACCATATATATCCGTCTTCATCGAGATGAGCGAGGTCGCCTCCGACAAACCACTCCCCTCGAAAGACGAGCTTCTCTTCTTCTGGACGCTTCCAATATCCGACCATCAACCCTGGATCTGTCCGATGAATCGCCAAACAACCGATCTCACCTTGAGGAAGTGGCGTTGTTCCACCTTCTTGAGGGAGGATGGTGATGGTCCGTCCTCTCTGGGGGCGACCTGGAGAACCCGGTCTTACAGGGATGGAGGGGCTGCTTGAGATGTACGTCGAACACTCACTCATCCCAAGAGCTTCGTAAAGCATCGTCCCTGTGCGCTCTTTCCAGGTGGACAGCAGTGTCGGACTTAAAGCCTCGCCTGCGGTCAACCCGTGCCGCAGGCTCGCGAGGGATTCTTGTAAGCTCTCATTGTACTTCAGGAGCTGCCTATATACAGAGGGGACGGCGGCGAACATCGTCACATTGTGTTGTTGGATAAGATGTGGCCAGACCTTCGGGTCTTTGGGACCGTTGTAGAGGATGGAGGAGGCTCCGACAGACCACGGGTCGAGCAGCCCTACACCCATTGTGTACGTCCAGTTGAGCTGTCCGGCGTGGAGCATCACGTCATCTTCTCGAAGGTCGGTCCAACCATCTCTCATTGGACGTCTTCCCCATACGCTGCGGTGGGCATGAAGGACGCCTTTGGGTTGTCCTGTTGTCCCCGACGTATAGACCATGTACGCGGGCTGTGAGGCCATTGTCTTGACGATCTCCGCGGGAGGATAGAGCTCTGCTTGCTCTGGCCATTGACTGAGATCGAGGGTGTGGCAGTCTTCTGGCAGCGAGGTGGGGAGAGACATGTGCTGTGTGGTGCAGAGGAGGCGTGCCTGTGTGTCTTCGAGGAGGAAGGCGAGCTCGTCTGTTGTGAGCTGTGGAGAGGCGGGGATGGCGATCATGCCAGAGGCTGCAGCCGCGAGGAATCCAAAGGCAAACATCGCAGTGTTGGGCAAGCGAAGGAGCACACGATCACCTGCCTGGCCGTATTGACGCATCACCCCAGAGAGAGACATGACGATGTGGTTGGCCTGTGAGAATGTATAACAAGTCGTCTCTTGTTCACCGACGATGGTGAGCGCGGTTTTGTCGCCTCTTGTGAGGGTGTTTTGTGAGAGACAATACTCGACGAGATTGAACATCTCTGGAGGGGCGGAAGGGGGGATGGTTTGTTCGGTCATGTCGTGATTCTTGCGGGTTGGGGCCATTGACAATTCTGCTCCTTTGGGGAACCATCTACGAGATGGGGTGGCGCTGATGAGCGGCCTTTCGTGTGCGAAATTGTACACTATCCATCCCGCCCCTGTAAACGTCCACGCGAGGGTTTGGCTTCGGGTTTGTATTGTGAGGTGAGAGAATCATGCGACGTGTAATCATTTCTTGGATGGTGGCCGGCCTTTGCCTGCTTGTGTTGATCGATTGTACCGCGCCTGCGACATTATGTGACGACCAGATCGCCTGCTCTCCTGGATTTGTATGTCAGTCCGGTTTTTGTGTGGCGATCCAGGAAGAACCCTCCAGTGAACCTGCACCAGAGCCTACCAAGCCCGAACCTATCAAGTCCGAACCTCAGCCAGAACCAACGAAGCCAGAACCTCGACCAGAGCCTTCTGTCGAGCCTGTTGTGGAGCCTATAGCGGAGAAAAAAGACGAGCCGACACGAGACGTCCGTGATGCTGGTGAGCCGGGGAAGCCTGATTTTTCAGAAGCTGTTGTGGACACATTTACGGAGTCAGCCCAAGAATCGACTCCCGATACATCGACAGAGCCACTTCCTGAGAAGGCAACGGAAAGTGTCCCCGAACAGGTCGCTGAGAAGACCCCTGACGTCGCGCCTTTGCCCCAACTGCCGACGTGGAGTGATAACCCTTGTCAAGTCCTGAATGGTGTCTCGCCTGGCTACGGTGGTGTCGTCTCGAAGTGGCAGGCACAGGACAAGTTGGCGCCTGCGAGAAAGGATAGCCTGCTCGTGATTGGGAGCTCGAGTATTCGGTTGTGGAGGACGTTGCAAAAAGAACTTGCGGCTTGGCCGATTATTCATCGTGGTTTTGGGGGATCACGTCTTTTGGATGTGGCTGCCCACGCTGAAAAGATCGTGCTTCCTTACAAACCCAAAGCGATCTTGATATACGCTGGGACCAACGACATCGCAGCCGGAAAGTCACCGACGGTCGTGTATGACGTCTATCGATGTTTGATTGAGAAGGTCAAAAAGGGCATCGGCGATATCCCCATCATGTTTATCGGTGTGACACCGAACCCTGCGCGGTGGGCCAAGTGGAGCGATTCGGTGAAGCTCAACGGTGCGGTCCGTCAATTGTCTGCTGCGTGGTCAGGGTTGACGTACATCGATATCCCGGCGACCTTCTTGAAGATGGGCCAACCCCCCTCCGCGAGTTTGTTTGTGTCCGATCGTCTTCATCTTAATGTCGTCGGTTATACGGTCTGGAACATGGTCATCAAACCTGTTGTACAGGCTGTTGTCTCGACCACACCGTATACTGTTCCTTCATCACAACCAGCATCGAAGAGTCAGGTCTTGATCGACTTTGGGCCAGGGGATACAGACGATGGCAATCCAACAAAGAGCCCTGACAGCTACAATCGCTATTGGAATAACTGGCACAAAGTGAATGGTGGGGCCGGGCTGTTGCCTGGAGAGACACTCGCTTTGCACACGACGACCAACCAAAAGACGCCCTGGCGGGTGACGTTGGCAGGGGCGATGACGACCAACGGGATTAAGAACGGTGGTTTGTTAGCGCCAAAGACTTCGTTACTTGGTAAGTACGCGATCGCGACCGCGACACAGGACTTCTTTTACGCAGGTGCAGCTGGTAGTGGTCTCGTGGTCACAGGACTTGACCCTTCAAAGACATATACATTGACGTTGTTTGGCAGTCGTGATTGGGGCAGTGAGACACGGGTTACACGCTATGAAGTGTCTGGTGCAAAGACGACTTCGGCTTCTTTGACGACATCCGGCAAGGGGATTGGTGCCAACGGGACCTACAGCGGAAACGAGAAGAGTCTCGCAGTTGTCAAGAGCGTAAAACCCGACCAGTGGGGGAAATTGCATATCGAGTTGGTGACGGAGAAGGGGAGTTTTTCGTATCTTTCATTGTTGTCATTAGAAGTTGATTGAGCCGATGGCTCAGGGCGGAGTATGATGTCGAAGCAGACGAGTGTTGAAGTATTGATCGTGGGTGGAGGATTAGCGGGTTATGGACTCGCGGAGGCTTTGGTTCGTCAAGGGATGGAGGCCGAAGGGATATGTTTGCTAGAGGCTTCCCATCCTGGCGCTGGCTCATCGGGGAATGTTGGTGCGATGTTGAATCCATTGCCAGGGCGTTCATTGTATCCAAAGCCTGGGTACCCAGAGGCGTTTGTGTATGTACGTGATTGGATTGCCGCACAGCAAGCACAGACGGATACGCGATTTACGTTGCGTTATCCTGTGGTGCGTCCGTTGATTGAGGAGTTGGGGGCCGAACAGATGCGTCGTTCCTTTGCGCGGGGGAAGGAGGTCTTGGATTTTTTGGAGGCGAGAGAGCTGAGCGCAGCAGAGGTCGCCACACAATATCCTTTGTTGGCACCGACAGAGGGGGCGATAGAGCTTCGTCCAGGTGTCGCTGTTGAGTTTGGTTTGTTGGTGCGTGATTTAGCCGAGCGGCTTCGTGAGGCAGGTGTTGTGTGGAGCGCGGAGGGGCCTGTGACACAGCTTGAGTGGACAGGTCAAGAGTGGTTATGTCGGACTGAGCATGAGGAGCGAAGGGCGAAGCGTGTGGTGTTGGCAGTGGGAGCGGATTTGGATGAGTGGTTTCCGGCGTTGCCGATGCAGATGACAGGTGGTGAGTTAGCGGTATTCTCGCCTCCTGAGGGGATGGCGTTGAATTGTATGGTCAGCGCGGCTGGATATGTGACGACTCGCTGTGACGGGAATTGGGCTGTTGGTGCGACATTCTGGCATGGCCAAAAGCACTCGGATTTTTCGCAGGAGGAGATCTTCGAGAGATTGCGTGGTAAAGCGAAGAGATTAATTCCCTGTATCGTCGACGCGAAGCCTGTGTCAACGTGGTTTGGTGTGCGCGCGATTTTCCGAACGGACAGGCAGCCGATTGTTGGAGTGGTTCCAACGATGCCGTCGTGCTATTTGATGGGCGCGTTTGCCTCGAAGGGCTTGCTGTGGATCCCCTGGATGGCGGAGTCTCTTGCCAAGACGATGTTGCAAAAGGAAGATCACATTCACCCTGCCGCGTCGATTCTTCGTCTCAAAGAGAAGAACTTTGTCCCTGCACCTTCCAGAGTGTTGTTGTAAATTCCTATGATATTTCAGCTGCTCGCCCGTTTATATGGGGGCAATGTCTCCAGAGAGAATTGGTAATGGTGTTACAGCTTGAGGGTTGTGTGGAGGAAGCGTTCGATGGCGTAGAGGCTGAGTTGTCCGCATGGTCCTGTTGCGATGACATCGCAGCCATGTGTGGCCCAGGGGAGCTCTAGCAGGACATGTTTGATGCGTGCTTTGGAGAGTGTTGAAGACAACATTTTGCCGTGTTTGGGGGACACGAGAGGGTCGCGTGTTCCAAAGATCAGGAGAGAAGGGGGGGTGCGTTGATCGACCCATTTGATGGGGGAGGCATCGTCGAACGCTTTTTTGGCTTGTTTCGGTGAGCCACCGAGGAAGTCACCCAAAACCTTTCTCGAGTCGATCACTTTGGGGTTGGATGGATGTGCCCAACCCCAATGTAGATCGATGGGACCATAAAAATTGATAACCCCCTTGATGCCTGGAACCACATGGCGATAGCCTGCGAGTGTCGCGAGATGACCACCTGCGCTGCGACCCATCAGGACAATCCTCGTTGGATCGATATTGTGTTTGGCGGCGTTCTTGCGTAGCCATTTGAGCGAGGTGGTGACATCATCGAGCTGTGTTGGGAACTTGTACTTGGGCGCGAAGCGATACGAGATGGCAGCGACTTTGACCCCGCGAGCGGCGAGGTAACGGTGCATACTGTTGCCAATACGAGGTGTCCCTTTGCGCCATGCGCCGCCGTGAATGTGGACGAGTAGAGGCTCTTTTCCGGTCCCTTTGCGTTTGTAGAGATCGAGGAGCAATGCCTTTCCAGGGACGTCAATGTGTGTACTGGTGCGTGTGACACCGGGGGCAGAGAGTCCAAGAATGCGTTGAGGCATCAAAGGAGATGTTTGTCCTGGCGCTTGTGGTCCGGACATGCCTTTTGATGAAAATTGTTCGCTGATGTTAAGCTCCAGGCCGGAGGACAGTGAGAAGGCTTGGGGCCAGGGACTGAGTAGGGCACCGATCACGATGAGTCCCACGATGAGCAGGGGTTGGCCGGACCAGTGTTGTCTGTCCGCACATAAGCATCCGAGGGCGACGATGATGGAGAGATAGACTCCGGCTTCTGTGATGAGGACGGAGGCGAGCCAGAGCGCGTTGTTGGGAGGCGGAAAGAAGAGCAATGTGGAGAGCAATGCACTCGGGAGGATGAGGAAGAGAGAGAGCCAGGGACGTCCTTTTTGCCAGCGTGTTTTTGTCGTGTCTTTCGCTTGTTGTGAAGCGTCGCTCATAGGTCTTCCTTTGTGTCTTGGTGTGCAAGAAGAGGGTTGTACTCAGCGGATATAGACGAAGGCGAAGGTTGCCGTTTTTTGATCGCCATTGCTGCTTCCGTATTTGGAGAGATTGCCAGCAGTTGGTTCTGTGTTGGATTCGTTTTGTGTGCCACCCACGCCAATGTAAGAATCGGGTGTACTACAATCGTTTTGTTCGTTGCCGACAATGCCAATCCGTACACCCTCTGTGCTTGTATTGGGGCGTACGTTGATACCTTCTCGGTTGCAGTTTGCTTGGAGGGAGGCGGTGACGCCTTTGAGGATGTTGAGCGCGCCAACCCAGCCGCTCCTACCGACAGGTGTGTCAAAGGCTTTGTAGTTGTTTGTGCTGATTACGCTGTGCATTGAGGAGGCAGTCAGACCAAAGGTTACTTTGCCGTAAGAGGAATATGTTGGTAGATCACGGAAGTAAACCATCACCTCTTTGAAGCTGACGTGCATAAAGGCGTCGTTTTTGGCTTCTTCAAGGTTGAGTGAGAATGAGGTCGGGTTGAGGGTTTTACCATCCGTCCAGATGGGTTTGTTGTACTGGAAGGTTGATTTGCTTCCGTCTACTTTGAGGATGAGTGTCCAACCACCACCATCAATATTTATGCGACATTGTGATCGGAATGTCTTCCCATTGGCGGTGATCCAATACGCCCCATTCTGTGTTGCTTTGGGGTATCCAGCTTTGCCGTCGAGGTATTCTTTGCAGGAGCTGGCAGAGGTTCCATCACTGTAGCGTGTCGCGTTTTGGAAGAGAACAAGGGTGACATTGGAGACACATTTGTTCTGTTGACAGGTTTCGTTTGCTTGGCAATCACTATCGACCTGACAGTCGATACATTGGCATGTGCCGCTGGAGCATGAACAATTGCAATTGGGGACATTGTCGACGGTCCCATCACAGTCGTCGTCTTTGTTATTGCACGTCTCGGTCTGTGGGAGCTGTTCCCCTTGGCAAGTCCCCCATTTTCCGGCGGAGCACGTTTGGGTTCCGACGCCACAAGGTGTGTTGCAGTTGTAGCTTCCACTTGTATCCTTTGTGCAGCCGACTGTGCCTGTGTAACATTGTTGTTGTTGGTTGATCTGGCACTCACATGGGGGATTTTCGTCGACACGCCCATCACAGTTGTCGTCTTTGCCGTTGCACACTTCGGCTTGTGGTTTGATCTCTCCTTGGCAATCTCCCCACTTGAAGTTCGTACAGGTCATGGTCCCTTGTTGGCAAATCCCTTCATTGCTCCCACAACGTTGGGTTTGACCATTGGTGCATTCGCAACCTGCGATTTCATCAACTTTGCCATCACAGTTGTCATCTTTGCCGTTACAGGTCTCGGTTTGTGGTGTGACTTCTCCCTCACAGGTGCCGCTCCACTCGCCGTCTGTACACTTGCCTTTGGTTGGATCACAGCAGGATTCGGTGCCTGAACGACAGGGGGCAGTACAAGCGTAGCTTTGATTTTGTGCTTTGCAGCCGCCACTGCCGGTATAACAACCTCGAAGATCACCGACTTTACATGTGCACTGTTTGTGTTCGTCGACTTGGCCGTCGCAGTTGTTGTCAATGCCATCACATATCTCTGGTGAGAGGCTGTTGTTGGAGATACAGACAATCGCTCCAAAGCGGCAGATTTGTGTTCCTTTGTTGCAAGGCGGTTTCTTGCCTTCGAGGGTACACTCTTTGTTAACCTCTTCGGCCGGGCATTCCTGTATGATCTCACACACGCCAAACCGACAAGTCAATCCATCAGCGCAGTCGCTGTTGAGCTGACAGAACGTCACGCCGTTTTCTGAGAGAGTCGGCCCTGAGCACGCAGGGAAAAGTAAAAAAAGCCCTAGAAGTACAAAGGAAACCCTTGCGTATGCTGTGTAGGTTTCTCGGAGAGGGGGTGTTGATTGGTGAAACATACGTGGAAACTCCTGCAAAAGACGCGAACATCAGATCTCCATCTTCCATGATTGAATCTGATATCTTTTCACACAAACCGGTTGTCGGGAATGTAAACAATCAAGAGCGAAAGTACAAGGATGGATGTAAGGGAAAGTTCTTTTTCAGGCGGAAAGGAGGGGGGAGCTTGCTCCTTCGTTACTTATTGGGGAGCGTAAAGCTGAAGGTGGCTCCTGTGTCTTTGCCTTCGCTTTTTAACCATAGACGCCCACCGTGAAGTTCGACCAATCGCTTTGTGAGGGACAATCCCAGCCCAGTCCCTCCGAACCTCCGGTTGTATGCGGAGTCTATTTGTCGGAATGTTTCGAAGATCTCGGCTTGGTGTTGTTTGCCCACGCCAATACCGTCATCGATGACGGAGATGACCGTCGTTGTCTCTTGTGAGGATACCTCTAAGGAAACATTGCCTTTCTCTGGTGTGAATTTGATGGCGTTGGACAACAAGTTATAGAGGATTTGGTTCAGTTTTCGTCGATCTGCTTGTACGGATTGTTTCTTTTCTTCTAGCTGGAAACGAAATGATAACTCGATATCTTTGGAGCTGGCGAGTCCTTCAGCCAACTCAATTGCTTGCTTACATACTTCGTGAAGGTCGATGTCTTTGAGCGTCAGCTCAAGTTTTCCGCTCTCCACTTTTGAAAGGTCGAGGATGTCGTTGATCAATGTGAGCAGATGATGTCCACTTTGGTGAATATGTCGGACCTGTCGTTGTTGTCTTGCATTGACGATGCCTGCGTGTTCGTCGATGAGCAGCTCCGAAAATCCGATAATTGCGTTGAGAGGAGTTCGGAGTTCGTGACTGACACTGGCGAGGAATGCGCTCTTGGCGCGGTTGGCTTTTTCAGCTTCCTCCTTGGCGTAGCGAAGAGATTCGTGGACTTCGCTTAGATGCAGTTCGTTCGAACGGATTTTTCGGATGTATCCATTAAATCGTAGAAAGAGCCATGTCCAAAACATCGCCAACAACAACGCAGCGAAGCCCGCAAGCCATGTGCTCATCGTGAGTGCTTGTGAGTGGGTCATGAGCTGCGTTGAGATATGTTGCTGTAGGGCTTGCTTTGCCTGGTGCATTTGCTGTGCGTAGATTTGTTTCCACCTGATGTAGGCCGTGCTCTTGAGAAGACCGGAAGCCCTCTTTTTTTTGCCTTGTTGGACCAGTTGGAGTGCGGATTGTTCAAGTTGAAGGAGTTTGCGGTTGGCGGTGTCTATTCGCGAAATCGCCTGTTTGTATTGAAGACTTCCCAGCTGTGTGCTCTTTTTTAGAGCTTGATCCAGCTTGCTTTTTGCTCGCTTATAAACGCGAACCCACTTTGTGTCTCCACTTGTGGCTGCGAGGTGGGCAGACATCGTCAGGGTTGTATCCCAATACGCGATCTTTTCTGTGAGTGTGGCGTAGTGAAGCTTTTGCTCGACAAGGAAGCGCGAGGAGCGATTGCTTGTCCAAGCCGTGTAGCTACAAAACCCAATGGTCGAAAAGGTCAGGATGAGCCCCATCCAAAAGGTGAGCACTGGATATTCTTGTTGATTTTGTGTTTCCATCGCCATGTGTAAGAAAACATCTAGTGATACAAAAGATAAAGGTTGACACTATGAACAGTCGGTTTCTGTATCGAGCAGTGTAGTGCCAATTGATTGAATTGAGATGTTCCAATGTTTGAGCAAGGGTTTATTTTGTTTGCAGGAGTATGGGAAATGTTTTCTTACACATGGCGATGGACGATGTGCTGGTGAGTTGTTTTTTCAGTTTGTGTGGGTTTTTGTGGTAATGACAAGTGCCTTGAAAAGTTTTGTCTGTTGAAGTGTATGTGTGTTGGCCGCTCTTGTTTGACCATCGTCGCATGTGGCACGTGGAAGTCGGTCATGTGTTGTTTGGAGGTGTCATGGAACTCGATCATATTTTTCTCTTCGTGGAGAATGCCGACAGGGCAATGTTGTCGGCTGGAGACTTTGGTCTTGTCGAGACGTATCGACGGGTTCATCCGGGCCAGGGAACGGCGAATATCTGCTATGCGTTTGAGAACGCGTTCTTGGAGTTGATTTGGTTGACGAACCGTGAGGAGGCGGAGAGCGCAGCGATTCGTCGTACAAGGCTCGCTGAACGTGCGGATTGGCATCGGGCTGGGACCTGTCCTTTTGGGATCGCGTGGCGAGGTCAGGAGGGGGAGCAGGAGCTCGTTGAGACGTGGCCATATACGCCTCCCTACCTCCCCGAGGGGATGTCGATTCCAGTCGCGACGATCAGCGAAGATCCATCACTGCCTATGTTCTTTCAGTCACCAGGTCGTTTCGCGCCAAGGGATTGGCCTGATGAGCGCAAAGGGCAACTTCAGTCGGCGTTGGGATATACAACGATTGAAGATATCGAGCTACAGGTGCCAAGAGGCCAAGGGATACCTGATGAGCTGAAGGTGTTGTCTGGGACCGGGTTGTTTTCGTTGGGACGAGCCGAGAGTTGGGAGGTGAAGTTGATGATTGGGAAAGAGGACGGTACACGAGCAACATTGTCGTTACCTTTTTGGGAGTTGGATGACTGAGTGTGTCCGACCACTAGGGCTGGGCTTTTCTTTTCTCAACGACGATATCCCTGATCTTGAACTTCTGGATCTTCCCGGTCACAGTCATCGGAAATGTCTCTACAAACTCAATGTAGCGAGGGATTTTAAAGTGAGCCATGTGCTCCTTGCCAAACGCCCTGAATGCCTCCTCTGTCATAGACTCACCTTCCACACATTTGACCCACGCACCAACCTCTTCACCGAGTCTCTTATCGGGGATACCGAACACTGCGATATCGCTGATTGCCGGATGTTTGTGGTAGCAAGCTTCGATCTCCGCTGGATAGACATTCTCTCCACCCCGGATGATCATATCTTTGAGGCGACCTGTCACTTTGACGTATCCCTCCTCATCCATCACACCCAAGTCGCCTGAATGAAGCCAGCCTGCATCATCGATCGTCTTGTTCGTCGCTTCAGGCATACCAACATACTCACGCATCACGTGGTAGCCACGAAAGCAGATCTCGCCCTGTTCGTGGATGGGCATCAATCGTTTTGTCACTGGGTCGATAATCTTGACCTCTTGGTGGGGCAAATTTACACCCACCGTGCCCACTCTCCTCTCGAAGCTGTCGTCTGGATGTGTGAGATGTGTCACTGGTGAAGCCTCCGTTTGACCGTAAGCGATCAAGATCTCTTTGCATCCTAAGTCTTCGATGACACGGGTCATAACATCTGGTGGGCATGGGGCACCTGCCATGATCCCTGTTCGCAATGATGGCAGTGGGCGGGGGTGTTTGTCGTACTGTTCGAGCATCGCGATAAACATCGTCGGCACACCATGAGCTGCTGTGCATTGTTCTTCTTCAATGGTTTGGAGTGTGGCGATGGGGTCGAAGTGTTCGGCCGGGATGACCAATGTTGCCCCCGAGAGAAGACACAGCAAGTTGGAGATCACCATTCCAAAGCAATGGTAAAAGGGGACCGAGATACACAGCTTCTCTTTGGGGCCAAACTTCATCGTCTTTCCGACAAAGTAAGCGTTATTGAGTAATCCATGATGGGTTAACAAAACAGCCTTGGGAAGTCCTGTCGTTCCCGACGTAAATTGTATATTGATCGGGTCATCAAATTGTAAGGCTTGTCCGGCCTCTGCAAGTGTCTCTTCGTCCACTTGCTCTCCCATCGACAGGATCTCAGAGAGGAGGGAGACACCTTTGGCAAAGCGTTCTGTTTGTTCGGGAGTGATAGGATCGTATGTCACCACCCATTTGAGGGCGGGGAGTGTCTCACTCGCCAGTAAACCAGGGGTTTGTTCGTGTAGCTCTGGACACAGTGACAGTATCATATCCGCGTATTGGGAGGAGCGAAAAGAGGGGATGAGGAACAGCGCTTTGACGTCGACCTGTTTGAGCGCGTGTTTGCACTCTTCGGCTTTGTAGGCGGGGTTGATGTTGACGAGGATCGCGCCCATCCTCGCCGTCGCCATCTGAAGTGTCAGCCATTCGACATTATTTGTCGACCAGATCCCGACACAGTCGCCTTTTGTGAGCCCCATTGCGAGCAGCCCTTTTGCCAGAGCGTCGACGTGTTGATCCAGTTCCTTGTATGTCCATCTGTGGCCTTGATGTCGTGAGACGACGGCTTCTTCGTCGGGATAGGCCCGAACAATCTTGCGAAAAAATGTGTCGACAGCCTCACCAATCAGTGGTTGCTCTCCACCTTTGTGCATGTACGAATGTGTCCGTTGGAATGTCATATCCAAATACTCCTTCATTGAAGGTCAGTCTTGGAACAATAGACCGACCTGACCTTGTATGTGCACCGGTATAATGGATGGAGCTGGATGAAGGGATGCCAATATCAACAAATCTCTTGATGTGTATCAATCGCGAGTGGAGGAGGGGAGGTGTTTGTGAAAGAAGTCGAGCCAGTTTCGACGTGCGAAGCCTGCGAGGTCTTGGTCTGACCAACCTCTTGCTCTGAGTCCTTCCTGGAGTGCGGGGTAGTCTTTGGGGGCGTTGATGTGCTCGGGGAGCTCTGTTGTGTTGAAGCCACCGTCCATATCACTGCCGAGGGCGATGCGATCGTTGCGTCCCATGATCTCACAGATGTGTTCGATGTGGGCGATCGTTTCCTCGATGCTCGCGCGGCGTTTTTGTGTCGGAGGGATGAGAAAGCGGCTGAGCAAATTGATTCCGATGACGCCGTCACGTTGTCCAATGGCGCTGATCTGAGCGTCTGTGAGGTGTCGTTCTTGTCCACTCTCGACGAGGCTCTGACAATTGGAATGGCTTGCGATGACAGGGCCTTTTGTGTGGGATAAGACATCCCAAAAGGCTTGCTCGGAGAGATGGGAGAGGTCGTGGGTCACGCCAAGTGTGTCGAGTGCCTGGAGGCATGCGATGCCTTGTTGGGTGAGTGGGCCTTTGGCGTAATTGCCGCCAGCGTATTGTGAACCCATCGCCCAAGAGAGGCCAACGACACGAAGACCTTGTTCAAACCACCATTGACACTCTTGTGGTGAACGGATGGGGTCTGCGCCTTCCATCAGGAGGAGGACTTTTAGCGGTGTGTGTTCGGCATCTGCGTAGACTGAAGGGTAAAGGTCATCTGGCTCTTTGACGATCTGAATGTGCCGCGCCTGCTCCCATTGTTGGTATTGTTGGAGCTGTGCGAGACCGGCTTGGTGAGCGGCTTCGATGTCGTGTCGTGGATAACCGAAGGCTTGCTGAAAACCTGCGGCGGTAAAGATGGTCCCCATACAGTAGGTGACCTGTCCTTCTTGCAGGCTGGGGAAGCTGACACCAGAGGGGTGAGGGCCACCAGTGACCTCGGAGAGTGGGCGTGAGAGGTCACGACCTTCGATGGCGAGACAAGCGAGATCGAGGTGTCCATCAAACCATGTGTGTTGTCTCAAGCGTCAAAACCTTCCTGGTAAAGTGGTGGCCAGGGGAGCAATGTGGCTTGCTCGATCCCTTTGCGAAGAGCTTTTCCCAGACGCTCAAACAATGGAGCTTCGTGGACTTCGTGATATTCACTGTGTGGGTTGAAGGGGGTTTCGGTGGACGAGGGACGAAGTTGTTGTACCTTATCTCGGATTTGCTTTGCTTCTTCGAGGGTTGTCGCTGCGATGAAGGCCTCAAGTCCTTTGGATGTCAGGATGGTTTTTAACTCGTCCCATCGTTCTCCGTGCATGGTCTTGAGGACGGTGGCGACCATGATCTCTGTTCGGTTTGATTTTTTGACGGGCATAGCGACTTCCTCCATTGGCAGTGATCCAGAGAGAAGCACCTTCAGGTGCGCCTGTATGCGTGTACTCAAAAATGTAGTGTGCCATAAAAGGGAAAGCAATTTGGTCAGCGCTTTTTTTTCTTCTTCTTTTTCTTTCCGGTGGAGCGTTGAGGCTTCTTTGGAGGCGGTCGTCTGGGCGGCTCTTCGAGGTGTTGTGTCGTCGTGGAGGGGGCATTTTTTTCGCGTTGCTGTCTCATCAGGTAGATACTGTGTACCATGAATGTCCCGATGAGCAGGACACACACGACCCAGATGATGTACAGCAGACCACCTCGTTGGAAGGCGATACCGCGAAAGAAAAAAGAGACATTCAGCGCGATCGCGCCGATAAAAAATCGTAAGGTTCCTCGTCCCACATCGACTCCTTTTGTGTGAGCGCTGTCTTTGTTGTCTCCATCAGGGTACTGTGTTCAGGCGGAATAGACAAGCACATGGTGACGTTGTGTCTGTATCGCCGATTCCAGCCAACATGTACAGGAGTGTCTATGCGTCTGTTGTTTTTTGTCCTGTTTGCAGGCTCTCTCAACCTGTTCTCCGTCGTCTACGTCGAAGCGAAGAGGACACTGTTGTGGAAACCCATCCAGAAGGGGATTCGCTACACACGTGTACGTATCCCCGGAGCCAAAAACACTAAGGATCCATATCTACACGTTGTGCGCGTGGAGCCCAATCAAGTCGATTTTCACATTCACCGCGCACATCTCAGCACAAAGCGTTTGCTGACCGCGAAGCAATGGGCGAAAAGATTGGGTGTCCCTGTGGTCGTCAATATGGGCATGTATCAGCGAGACCTTCGCTCTCATGTGGGCTATCTGCGACGTGGCAAGAAGGTCTACCAAAGGCGTTGGCGGAAGACTTATCTGTCTGTTTTTGCCTTTGGTCCGCGCAAAAAGGGCATCCCCGCTGCGACGATCCTGGACCTTGACCAAAAGGGGACCAAACAGAAGCTCAAGCTGTACCACACGGTCATCCAGAATCTGCGTTTGATCAAGGCCTCGAAGGGCAGAGGTGTTGGTGTGTGGAGTCAAAAGAAGCGACGTCATTGGAGTGAAGCTGCCTTGGGGCTTGATAAAAAGGGTCGGCTGCTCATCTTGTTCTCCCATGTGATGATGAATATGTGGCGATGGAATCGCTTTGTGCTCTCTCTTCCTCTAGGTGTGTTAAGAGCGATGCATCTAGACGGAGGGCCCCCTGCAAGTGTCACCATCTCGACGTCATCTTTTCAATACCATGGACATGGTGGAGGTGCTGGGATCTTTTCGCGTTATCCGCGTTTTCGACAGGTCCCTATCCCCAACGTGATTGGGATCTCTGCCAAACGCACAAAAGGGAGCCTGTAAGATGGACCGATATGTCATCAAAAAAGCCGAGATTGAAGCGATGGAAGGGACTGCTAAGCAGCACTTTATGAATGAAAATGCCCAGCGGACCAATAAGTCACTTGGTGATCTGACAGGGTTGACGGGGATTGGGTTTCACATTGTCGAGGTGCCACCTGGAAGGGAGAGCACAGAGTATCACGTCCACTACTACGAAGATGAATGTGTGTACATTCTCGCGGGTCGTGGGAGAGTCACGATTGGTGAGGAGATGTTTGAGGTTGAGGAGGGGGATTTTATCGGTTATCGTGCAGGTGGGCTTCCCCACACGATGGAGAATGTTGGTGAGGAGACGTTGAAGTGTATCGTCACAGGACAACGTCTTCCCCACGATGTTGGAGATTATCCTCGCCACAATAAGCGCCTATTCCGGCAAGAAGGTCTTCCCTGGCAGCTTGTTGATATCGATGGCATTCAACATCCCAAGGGTGGGAAAAAGTGAGCCGTATCAAGTCACCGAAAGAAAGGTAAAGAACATTGATATACGAAGTGATTGGTTGGTTGGGGGCGTTGTTGTTGTTGATCGGTTTTATCAGCGCGTTGGTGTTGCCTCATGTGACGACAAAGCCCTGGTATCTGATCACCAATATCTTTGGTGCGATCGGTATTATCGTTAACACCTATCACGCTGGAGCTTACCCTGCGGCGGTCTTCAACATGATCTGGGTGACCGCTGCGTTTATCCGTCTTGTCATCGTCCTAAAGCCTTCACAGAAAACATAGATGTCATATATGGGGAGGTCGATGTCCATGCAGAATCAAGAGCGTAGGTTGGGGCCACAAGAGTATTTGTATTGGTTGATGGACCACTTTTCACGTACCAACTTTGTCGTTATCGCGACATGTGAAGGGACATTGACAAAAGGTCTTGTTGAAGAGGCGCTTTCTTGTCTGCAAGCTGTGAGGCCTCCACTGCGTACGCGGATTGTCGTCGAAGAGCAGGGCGTGTTTTTTCGAGCATGTGAACAACCCGCTCCCATTCCTTTGCGATGGATTGAGGGAGACGCGGCTGATTGGTGCGCTCACGCTGAGGCCGAACAAATACGGCGCTTTGAGACCGATGTGGGGCCACTCATGCGATGTACCTGTCTCTCCAAAGGTTCGCTCTCGACATTGCTGTTCACGTTCCATCACGCGATCGCCGATGCGACTTCTGCAATGCACCTAGCATATGAATGCTTTCAGTCCATCGCGACAGTGTCAGGTGGCCCGAATACACAATTGACGCCGTACGTTGCTCCGGTTCCATTAGATGTGCATATCCCTCGTGCTTTTCGTGGGATGGGTGGGTTGTATAAGCTCTGGATGCAGGGGAACAGGCAGTTACTTCGGTTTATGCGTGTTGGTTTACCATCAATGGAAGTTGTCGATGAGGTGGTCTTTCCTGATGAACGGCGTGATCGTTTTGTTCCAATGTCATTGACTCGTGAGGAGACGAAGGCACTCGTCGGTACAGCGCGCGCAAAGGGAGTGACAGTGCACAGTCTACTGTGTGCTGCGCAGATGATGTCACTTCATGCTCAATACCCAGCACAGAAGGCGCAAGGAATGGGCCAGCTTTCTCTCGTCAATATGAGACAGCAGGTCCATGCATCTCTCCCACCAACGATGCTTGGGCCGTTGATCTCTTTCTTGACGACCTTCCATTCCATCTCTGAGCTTTCTGATGTGTGGGAGGTTGCACGTGATGTTCGTGCGCAGCTCCTTTTGCAATTGCGTCACCATGATCCCTACCTGACCTTGCCCTTTCTCGCGAGGTATGTGCAAAAAAAGTCAATGCATTTGATACATAAGCAATCCAAAGCACGCAATCTTTTCCGGAATATCGAAAGGTTAGGACCAAAGGTCTCGCTGGTGAGCAACGCAGGGCGTTTTCTATACGGTGGTGAACTTGGGCCACTGAAGCTCCACGCTCTCCATTTTTTGTTTGCCTTGTCGAGCAGTGGCCGGTTTGGTAGCGCTGTCACGACTTTTGATGATACACTTTTCTGGAACGTCACCTACGCAGCTCCGACCTTTACACGCGAGCGTGCTGAGCAAGTCGGTTCTCATGCCAAGGAGCTTTTGCTCAGTAGCCTCTGACTGCCATTCTACTGTCGGGCAAGTCGGGCAAGTTGCCACTTGCCCTTACTGTTATTGTCGGGCAAGTTGCCACTTGCCCTTATCTTATCTGGAGGGGACACTGGTGGGTTTTGAGGTGGGACGATATCGTTTGGCCATGCGTTGGAACCGGCGTATTTGTCCTCTATATTCGCTGTGGCTGCTTTTGGGAGCGTGTTGGATGGCCCACTGTTCGAGCTTGATGGCGCGTGCAAATTGGCCGTTACGTGCGGCCGCCTCTGCGAGTGTGTCGGCGATGTGGTGGACTTGTTTTTGTTTGAATGCGCGCTCTGCGAGAGGAAGGGCTTTTGGATAATCTCTGAAGAGCGTGTCACGTGCGCGGCATAGGAGCCAGGCGTAGTCGTTGAGCCATTCTGCGTTATTAGGGGCGAGCGCGAGCGCCTTTTCAAAGAAGGCTATCGCATACGCATATTTTCGAGAGCGATAGTGTGCTTCTGCCAGTCGCGCCCACATCCTCGCTCGCTGTGCGGGACTGTATTTCTTGCTTCGTCTGAATCTTTTTCTGTATCGACGACGTTGTTGATAGAGGTACTTTTCTGGGCGAATCCAGCGTATCCATCGCCTCACATAGCGGTCTTTTTCGCGCATCTTCTCTCTGTCGTAGTAGATGGGGAGAGGATCTGTTGAGACGCCAAGAGCCCCGAAGATCGCGTTAGACACTTTGTATCGGCTTTTCATGATCGGTTCGTAGTAAGAAGCACCAAACCACAACCCAATGAGGACGCCAAACAAGAGCAGTGCGGAGAAGAGCCAGATTGGTGTCGTGGCGCTTTGTACGGTGGATTTGTGTGTTTGCACCCGTTTGGTCTTGTGGGAAGGGCGAGGTGATGGAGAGGATGTGTGGTTCTTTTTTGGGGCTTCTGTGGCGTTGGGACTTTGAGGGGGCGTTGGGGTTTGGGAGGGGACTTCTGTCTCTGGCGTAGGCTCTTTTGGGTGCCATTGTGTGGTCCACTTTTCTCGCGTCTCAAGGGGGATGTCTGCGGCGTATGTGTGGGCACGTTTCAATGGCTCAATCGCCTCTTTCCAACGTTCTTCTGCGAGTCCATCAGCTGTGTAGCGGGTAGACTGATAGGTTTCGAGAAGCTGTTGTTGCTCTTCTTTGGAGAGCAATCCCAACTCGACGAGTTGGGAGATATACTCCGCCAGCGTCATCGAGTGTGGACGCGCGAGAGATAGAGCGTCAAATGTTTTGAGCTCTTCGAGTAGTTCTTCTCGACACTGTGCACGAGTCAGGGACATGCGCCAAACCTTTCTTTGTAGGGATGCAACAGAATCGTTGCGTTGTAGTCGTGATGGTAGCAAATCGACCCCAAAGAGACAAGCCTGGAAAATGTTGGCGTGATTGGATGACTTGTTGTCGTGATCTGATGGTGACAGTTCGATAATGGGGTGGTATAGATCGTATATGTTTTTGAATGTTCTCTGTGCAGATAAGGGAGAGTACGATGACGCAGCAGACGTTTTCGATGGACAACGCTTGGCGTTTGATGTTGGTGGATATGGGAATCGATGCAGATGAGTTGTTGCGTCGGGCGGAGCTGCCGAGGGATTTGTTTTCGAGAGAGGCTGTGAAGTTGCCTGCTCCCTCGTTCTTTCGGCTATGGGATGCGTTGGCGGAGATGTTTGACGATCCTGAGTTGGCCTTAAAGATCGGTCAGGCGTTGTCAACGGAGCATTTTAGTCCACCGATCTTTGCGGCGCTCTGTAGTCCGTGTTTGTCTATGGCGGCTTCGCGCCTGAGTGCGTTTAAGCGTCTCGTGGGACCGATGCGTTTGATCATCGAAGAGACCGATGATTTGTTCTGTGTTGCATATGAGTTTTTACAGCCGACAGTGACTCCTTCACCGACCTTTATTGAGTTTGAGCTCGTCTTTTTGGTGCGCCTTGCGCGTATCGCGTTACGCGAAGATATTCAGCCTGTGCGAGTGGTCTCTACGTTCGCGCCATTTCACTCTGGTTTTACGGACTTCTTTGGGGTGGTACCGGAGAAAGGGGAGCGAGAGATGTTGTTCTTCTCAAGAGAAGATGCATCCAAACCTTTTCTGACGGCCAATGAGAGCATGTGGGACTTCTTTGAGCCTACTTTGCGCAAGCGTCTCTCCGAGCTCGATGGCTCCGAGAGCACCGCAGATCGTGTGATGAGTTGTTTGTATGAGCAACTACCCGGAGGGCAAACGTCGATTCGAGAGGTCGCGCGAAGTCTTGGGATGAGCACACGCACTTTACAAAGGCGACTCAAGCAAGAGGAGACGAGTTTCCAAGAGCTGCTCAGTCAGTGCCGTGAACAGCTCGCGCGGCATTATCTGCAGCACTCTACGATGTCTGGTGCTGAGATCTCCTTTCTACTCGGCTTTGATGAACCCAACTCTTTTTTTCGTGCCTTCCATGCCTGGACAGGTCAAACGCCTGAACGTGTGAGGGCCGCGTATCAACATCCCAATTGATGTGAGTCCATTGGGGCGAAAGGTGAAAATGAGTCTTTCGATCGTCGGATTATGGGGGCATTGAAGACAAGCATAGGGTATATTTTACAAATCATTTACATTGCGCAAGTGCCAGATTATAGAGGGATATTTTTATTTGTATGTGGAGGGGGACAGTGTCTATGTGTGTCCTGCTTGACTCCTTTTGTGTTCCGGGGTGAAACAAAGAAGGTGTGTCTTTTTGCGCGCACATCATTTTCATTTGTTCTGACACGAAGGTGACACCGATGCAATTGTTCCGTTACACAGAAGATCGACTTCCTGTTGCGATCTTTACTGCTTACTTCGCGCTTGACGTGATCTTGTTTTTCACGGTCCAATCTTTTTGGGTTTTGTTATTGTGGTTGGTCTTGGGGATCATCCCCAAAGCGTGTATTTCCGCGTGGAATCACCATCACCAACATGTGATGACATTCAAGCAGCCGCTCCTCAACCGTTTGCTCGAGATCGTTTACACATTTCACACAGGGATCACTGGCAACGCCTGGGTTCTACACCATGTGGTGGGACATCACCTTCACTATCTCGATCAGGAGAAAGACGAATCGCGTTGGAAGCGACTCGATGGGACCAAGATGGGGGAGCAAGAGTACAGCTTAAACGTCGCGATGACTGCGTACCCAAGAGCCTACCAGGTTGGACTGAAGTTTAAGAAACACATGAAGATCTTTTTGTGGATGTGTTTGCTCTCATTGACATTGCTCTCTTTGGCATTTTGGTACAATTGGCGCAACGCGTTGATGGTCTTCTTGTTGCCCATGTTGATCTCTTTGTATCTGACCGCGAAGACGACATACAAGCACCACAGTGGACTCGACACCGACGATGAATTTGCGGCGTCCACTAACATCCTCAATCATGTTTACAACATCTGTACGGGAAATTTGGGCTACCACACCGCGCATCATGTTAAGATGGGAATTCATTGGTCTCGTCTTCCCGAATACCACGCGACAATTGCACACAAAATCCCCCAACATTGTTATCTTGAGCCTGGTTTTCCCTGGAACATTTTCCCTGCACACGCTCCTGCCATCCAGCCTGCCGTCGCACCTCAAAAGCAACCCGTCGAAGGTTGAACTCCTCTTTGTTTTCCATTGCTTGTAAAAAAGTTGAAAATATTTTGTCAGATTCTTTGTGTGGTGACTGCTTACTAGACAAAGGCCACGGGGTTGACTTTTGAGTGTCATGAGTCAACCTCACAACGATGAGTGATGCGTGTGGCCTGTAGATTCGTTGTCCAAACAGGAAAAGGCAGATGAACCAGACAAAAGGAACATGGACATTGTGGGTCGATGAGCACTACGAGGTGTTGTTATCTCGTGCGACAGTCCTGTTCCGTGGACAAACGGAGCTCGCTTCAGATTTTCTTCACGATGTATTGTTAGAGCTACGAAGGAAGTGGGATCATATCGAACATCCACTTGGGTGGATCTCGACGACGATGCGCTATCGAGTCGTTGACTATTTGAAAACACAAAAAGCTCAGCCCGAAGCTGAGCCCGAGCGTTTTCAAGCACCTAACGATCTCTCTTTACAAGTGGATATTATGGACATCGAGGCGGCGATTCGCCGCCTGCCCAACAAACTCCAAGTCGTGATGACCTTGTTTTTGGAGGGCAACAGTATCGGTGACATCGCGTCCAAGACAGGCCTGTCTCCTGACGCTGTCTACCAGCGATTGAGCCGGGCACGAAAACGGTTGAAGGCTGCGACCGCGACAAAGGGCAGCGAGACCAAACGTCCCTCTGGGCAAGAAGTCTCATGTGCTTTGATATGAAGCAGTCTGAGCTTGTCAATCGCCTCATGTTTTAGGCCGTTGGATGGAAAAAAGCGTACGTAAGAGGGTCGGTGATGGAGTCTCAGGCAAGGCATGAGAAGGCGCAATAGCAGTGC